>ENA-OQBV01000442-OQBV01000442.1-human-gut-metagenome-genome-assembly--contig:-NODE-442-length-23375-cov-5.034498_pt1 | contig 23375 bp, 25 predicted proteins | sample MGYA00242750_ERZ504559 | MGnify/ENA primary metagenome ERZ504559 (study PRJEB26092, sample SAMD00036230) | human gut metagenome | host: Homo sapiens | study: EMG produced TPA metagenomics assembly of... | reverse complement strand
TACTTTCTAGTACATTGCTTGCCGCAGGTGTGTACAACAATAACTATATTGACAACATGCGTCGTGCGAAGGAAGGGCCTTAGCCCTCGGGGGCGTCTGGTTGTAAATGAACAATAAAAGACGGCACTCGGTTGATGTCGCCCATCTTGAATCGCCAATCTTGTAAGAAACATAGAGAACCGGGGAAGGTCAGCCGCTCTGATAGACTCGTCCTTGCTGTCGGCAGCCCTCGTGCCGGGCAGAGCCCTCCATTTGATGGGAGGTGATGCCCATGACCGATTTCACCGAGCTCGTGAAGCTCTTGACAGCTATGGTCTCGCTCCTCACGGCTATCGTCGGCCTTTCCAAGGCACTAAAGCAGGGTTCGAAGCCCAAAAAGAAAGGCCACCGTCGCTAAGACGATGACCTAACTTTAGCAAGCAACGGCTCTGCCCAGCTCACCACAACTTGGGCTGCCGTCGGCATCATTCTACCCTCCTGACAAGGAATTCGTCCATATTTCCAAAAATCATTCGCGTCTGCTATCGAAGCCTATCGAAGTTCATTCATCGTCCATACGTTTTGGAACTGTGGTTATCAGACGATTGAGTTCTGAAGTCGCTGGTTCGTCTAGAATTGACGGGATGGCGCATTCCGTGCGCGGGCGGCCGACAATTCGATTGGAGGCTTCCCCATGCTAAAGATCCTTGATGCGCTGGCCGCCCTTGCGACGGTCGGCACGTTCGTCATTGCGTTTTTCGATTCGTATGATGTCCGAGTTAAGGTCCGCAGGCGTACGCGCGGTGCGGACGGTGGACGGCATTTGCGCATCAAGCGCAAATAAGAATGCCCGGGGTGGAGCCCGGGCATTTAACCAAAACTGAAAACTAGGCCGCCCGCGCTCCATGTTGCTTACACGGGATGCGTCGTCTTCAACAGCCATCTTACCCTCTTTAGGCAGATAAAACCACCGTATGTTCGGGTTCTCATGCGAGATCATCCATCGTTCATACAATGCGGACTGTAACGACTGGGCCACTCAGGGCATGTAGTCGACAACTGCACAATTACGTTATTGCATACTTGTATTTTAAGAAGTTACGGCATTGCACAAACACTCTATTACATTGTTGAACTAAGTCGTAGTTACGCTATTACGCAGTTCGGTTGTTGCCAGTATTCAGCGGGGTTCGAAAAAAGCGCCTCCTGCGGTAACCGGCGGCAGATGCCGCTGCGAACGGTCGGTTTGACTCTGAGAAGACTATATCCGCGGCATGTTTTTGTAAACGCCCTGGTGGCCGATTCTCACGACCTCGATGATGGCTCTCTTACCCTCGAACCTTCCCAGGATGCGGTAGACGCCAACGCGCGAGCGCCAGCCGCTCCCGGAGCCCTGAAGCGCTTTTGCGCAAGGCCAGAGGCAGTAGTGTTCAAACTCGTCTAGATAGTCTTGGACCCAGGACAGGATGATGAGCCGCTGTTTTTTCGGGATTTTGAGAAGTTGTTTGGCCGCCGTTTTGGACCATTCGACACTGAAGCTCACTCGGCCTCCATTGCCATATGCATGACATCTATCATCGAGTAGTGGGTATTATCATCCTCCATCAGCGCCTCGTTGTATGCCTCGATGTCGGCCGCCTCCTCGACCTTCTCGAGGGCTGCGCTCCTCACGAATTCGGAAAAGGAAATGCCGAGGACGCTCGCATAGGACTGGATCCAGTCCTATGCGAGCGTCCTCGAACCTGATGGCAATGGCTTTCATGGCCATAGTTGCTCCCCTCTGCCTAAAACGATGCGATATGCTATTTTACCAGTCGTTTCGGGGATAGTTCCTACATGTGCATTACAAATGCCTGCACCTTTAATTAACCCACCTTTAATCAATACGTTTTCACTGCATTGAAAATAACAAGGGGAAGGTGTGGTGCCTCTCCCCTTCAATATTGAAAAGTTGCGTTTATGCGTAATTATGTTATTGCACAGTTATGAAGCGGCGTTCATACGTTGTTGCGTAGTTACGTTATGTCGTAATTCAACTATTGCCGATACGATGGCTCGGCTATGGAGACCATCCGTCATCCGGCCTGTCGTCATCCATGTCATGGACTACATACCAGCTGTTGCCGTGGTGGCAGATGTCGCGCAGGGTTCCATCCCCCCATCTTCACGCGCCAGCTCTCGCACACGCGCCCCTCCCCCCAGCACCCACGATCGCGTCTCGTGCCAGCCGACCTCCGCGAAGGGGAAGATCCTGCCGTCGTACCATTTGATACCCCAAGGCACGTACTCCCCATCCGGCCGACACTCGACCAGGGCCGTCACAAGCCTGATTGACTTCTCCCCCACGCTGCCCCCTTATTCCTAATTTACGAACGAACGCGTGTTCTATTATCACACAACCAATAGAGCGGATGCTGGACATTTGCAAGACGTGGCATTGCGGGCCGAGGTGTCACCAGATGGCACCAAACGGCCCCGCGTAAGAGCTCCAACGGTGGGATTCTAATCTCATGGGAATCCCTGTAAGAAAGGGCAAAACGGTTATGGCAAAAAAGAAATCTGAGAGCATATTGGTTCCTCTGGTATCAGCCTACGATGCCACGAGAATATATGATCCGATTCCCTTGAAGACTTCGGTTGGCAAGATGACCGTTACAAGAGATGGCGCATTCCCAAAGACAATCAGATTCGAGAATATAGTTGCCTTTGGGGATGAGGCGTTAGTTGAGTCAAAGGTATACGAAACTCTTAAGGTTTTCTTGGGCAACACATCGCCCGCCGGTTTTGTCGTCAGCGTTGAATACGATCAAGATCATCTGATGCCTATCCGTAATCGGGAAAGGCGCCTCAAGGATAGCAAGGGGCTGCCATACGGCTTCGATGCGGTGCAGCTGGAACTTCCAATCCTCGCTTGCGCTCTAAAAACCTATGACGTCACGGTAGATTTGCCACCTGAAGCCCTTTGCTATGGCAAGTTAAACCGAAGGAATCAAACATACTATATTGAGCAGCCTAGCAGGTATGTGGACAGAGACTGTCTGGAGACCGAAGGCCTAAATTTAAAAATCATGCCAGATCGCAAGGTCACGGAAGTCTGCCAAGAGGAACGTGAAATAGTCAACCACCTGGCAGGGCTGCAAAGGCTTGCGGTTTTCAGCCCCGTTTACGCGGAGGAGTTGCTCGGCCCCGCCGACGGGAATGTGGTCACCGTCCAGGAGAGGGTCGAGCTTGTCCTAGGTGCCGGTTCCTCACCCGATTTCATACGTAAAATGAATGAGGCAGGCTTCATCTCGGAGGGGGTTCCTGCTCAGTACCGTGATTCGATTCTCAAGAAAGCGCGTGAGGTGTTCGATACCGATCTCGAGATATGGGATCAGCATGTCGCGCCGATGTTCAAGGAGCATCTGGACCTGAATATGCCATGGGTCGCAGGGGATTTCTATGGCAATCCGAGGAAGGCTGAGCTTAACAGCGAGCCGGAGCCAACGGAAAGGATTGCTCCGGTGCCCGCTCGCGCCCTGCCCGTATATAGACCGGAATAGCCATGAGTGCGCAGGCGCGCCCGTCGGGCAGCTCCACGGTCCCCTATGGCCATGAGAATCGTATGGGGCGAAAATGACTCCCGTTACAGTCAGCCTCGTCGAGAGGCCCGGTAGGGAGCCGAAGTTCAGATGGATCGAGCTTTCCGACGGTCGTAGGTTCCAGGTGCGCTCCACGGGCGCATCTGTCCCCTGCCCCGGTCGCAAGACAGGCTGTCTCGCCCGTATCTGGAGCGTTGAAATCGAGTGGAAGGGCAGGCCCGTCCACCGCTTCATCGTCAGGGATGACAATGAGTACTTTATCGTGCGCGCAGGAGAGGACTCCTAGAGGGCCGTATAGTCCAAGTGAGAGATCGGGTAGGTGTCCTCGTAGACGTAGTCCGACGAGTTCGATGATTTTATCTTCACCTTCACGGGCTGCCCCTCATCTTCTAGGAGGTATGCCTTGCACACCGAAATCGAATAGCCGGGCTCGAGTGTCTTCATCGTGTTGGAATCGCTATATTTCGTGCACTGGGAGAGCTTCACGCCGTTTTGGTAGCACGAGACGTATGACATCGGCGCCCGGCTGTCATGGTCGAGGCTGTTCTCGAATGTCATGCCGACAAGGAGGAACCGGTATTCCTTGCCGCTCGAGTCCGTGGCGACCTTCTTGTAGACGCCATCGACTGACAGCCCCCTGGAGGCATCGGAGGAGCTCGTATCGCCTATCCCTCCAAAGGAAAACGCCTCGTCCTCGCTCTTCTCGGAATCCTTATTCTTCTTCTTCGAATCGTCCGATCCATTTGCCTTCTTTGAGCCGCTGCATCCCGTAAGGGCCAGCGAGGCCATGGCGGCCAGAACGGCCCTCCTGCTGACGTTGACGATATCCATGAGTTACCACCCATCAATTAAATAAAATGTCACAACAGATAGAGCACGTATCCCCTGCCGCTTGCCGCCTTTTCGGCGCCGGGGCAGGCTGTTCCAAAGCGTTTTACGTTGGAATCCCGCACGATCGCCCACGTCCAACCATCCTCCTTAAGGACCCCGTAGCCCCCTTTCAGGCTGTCTACGTAAGCGCGGTAGTCGTTTGCCTTGGCATCGCCGGAGATCGCCTCAGACCAGATCTCGGGACGCATGTCGTAGGTCACGGGCACCCTCGCCCACTCGAGGTAGTTCATCACCGTGGCGTCCTCGGACCATATGCGACCCGGGTTGTCACCCAGGGCCTCGACGATCTGCGCCATATCCGAGTCGATGCCCCTCCATCCGGTCTCGACCCCGCGGGTTTCCGAATCAAGCGAGATAAGGCCGCTGTTGACGATGGAGAACGCTAGGACGAGGACCATAACGGCTCTCCCGGCAATCAGCAGGCGATGCACCCGGGGGCCGATTGCGTCGCTCTGGCCGACGGATGCGGCGACAACGAGAAACGAAACCGTCCACGATATCCAAAGGCACCTGACGGCAAGTGTCCCGGCGATTGCAGACGCCGCCCAAAAGGCCAGAAGCCACCTGGGCGGGAACCGCCGGGCAAGGCAGCACGATACGAAGGCCACAAGGATTGAGGCGCCCCAGAACAGGGCCGCTGCAGGCATTACCCAAACCGGATTCAGCTCTAGGATGACCCTGCCATAGGATGCGGCTCCGAGCGAGCGGAGCACATAGAGCGAGCCATCGATACAATACGGGTTTACAAGCGATTCCGCGGCCATGCCGACAACCGCCGCGAGCAGGGGCAGCCTGGAACGCCACCATGCGCGAAGCGTCTCGGCGGTCGCCTGTGTCGATATCTCGCCCTTTTCGGGGAGCAGGAAGCATGCGGCGGCGGCCGACGGCAGGGGCCAGAGCGCGGCCTGCAGGTTCACGGAGAATAGCGACACGATCGGAAGCGCCAGAAGGCACCGCGGGTCGGCGCCGCGTCGCCATTCCAGGCAGATGGATATGGTGACGAACAGCAGCGCCGCCGTCCAGATTGACGGACGGATGGATAGATATGAGGCCATGAGGAAAAACCCTAGCGCGCCGATCAGCAGCGGCACCCATGGGTAGCGCGGACTCGCGCCAGCCGGCAGACGGCGCCGGTATAGGTACACAGTGCCAGCGCGGCGGGAATCGCCACGGAGACGGCGACACCGGTGTAGCCAGCCACCTTCCAGCACAGAAAGAGCCACGCGTCGTGGTACCACTGCTGGAGCACGATGCCTTGGCCCTCGACTGCGGTGAAGGGGTTCGTTGTCGGGATGCCGGATTCGACGACCTCGCGCCCCGAGGCGAGAAGAAACCAGCCGTCGGTATCCAGCGTCCCCGCCGACCTGATAGCAGGGATCATAGCAATGATTGCCATGGATAAGAGTAGGGCGAGCACCGTGCAGGCCCCATGAACGAGCCTTTCTGCATCAATTCGCATCAATCGAGTCTCCTGATCAAGAGAGGTCGGTCTGACTCGGTGAACGTACCGGGTGCGACCTCGATGCCCCCGACTGCCCCTCGCGGTGCGAAGAGGATGCGCCAGGGGGCAACCGAGGCATCGAGCGAGACGACGGGCCAGGATTGATTCGAGGGGTCGAAACGGCCTATCCAGCACACATCGACAGGGATGCGCATGAACAGGGTGTGAAGGGACCTGCCTCTCGCGTAGATCGTTCCGCAGGACTTCTCTATCGACCTTGCGCCCATATACCCGATGGCTTTGTCCCTGAAGGTTCTGGCGGCCCTCAGGGACAGCGGGACTTCGGCACCGGACTTGGTCGTGGCCACGCAGGGGATATCGTATTTGAAGCTCATGGGCCGTCTCCTACATAAGGGAGGTGAACGTCTGGGCGATCTGTGCCACCACGGGCGCCAGGACGACAATCAGAAACACGGGCAGGATGAACAGGATGATCGGGAAGAGCATCTTGGAGCTCAGTTTCTCGATCTCGGACTCTACCTTGAGGCGCCGATGCTCGCGGACGGTCTCGGCCTGGTCCCGGATGATGTCGACCAGCGAGCCGCCCGCACGCTCTGATTGAGCGAACGATGCCGCGAAGATGGTGAGGGATGGCACCCGCGCGCGTTCCGCGAAGCGCAGGAGCGCCTCGGTGCGAGACGAGAAGCTGGCTTCGTTGGCCACGCGCTCGAAGCCGCGCGCAATGGCGCCGTCCATCCTGCTACCCACCGTATGAAGGGCAAAGTCGATGGACGAGCCCGCCGACATGCAGATCGCGAGAAGGTCGAGGGCGTCGGGGAGCTGCCTGTCAAGCTCATCACGCCATTTTCGAGCGCTCGTTGAAGAGCCACAGCTGCGGCACCGCGAGCCCCATGAGGACCATCGCGGCGAAGACGCCGAGGCCCTTGGGGCCGCCGATGAAGACCGAGGCGATGAGGCCGGCCGCGATGAACCCTGCGGCGCTAGCGACGCGGAAGGCCCAGAAGGTCGCCGGCTGCATGGTGAGGCCGGCGCGGTCGAGGGAGTCCCGCGTGGAGTCCATGACCGAGCGCGAGATCGGCGCGAGCTTCGATACGACGTCGGACACCTTCTCGGCGATGCCGGGAAGAGTCGAGGACGATTCCTCGTCAACAGGCGACTCGAGTTCGAAGAACCGCTTGAGGGCGATATCCACGCCAAGGCCCGCGACGACTCCGAAGAGAAGGAATATAAAGCCGGTCGTTATCGTTTCGAACATCTGAGCTCCCCTAGTCGTACCTGATGTTGCTGATTTGCTTGAGGACCAAGAAGCCCACGATATCGAGAACCGCTCCGACGGCCAGGCACGCCCATCCGGCGGGCGTCATGAAGAACTCGCGGTGAATCTCTGAGCTCAGCGACATGAGCAGCAGCATGACGACCGGCGCGAAGCCGACGAGTTTCGCCTCGAATCGTGCCGAGGACGTCTTGGCCTCTGCCGAACGCTTGGCCTTTACCTTTGCACGGATGGCCTCGCCCACTCGCTCAGTAATCTCGGAGAGCGAGCCGCCGGTCTGCTGGGATACGGAGACAGCCGTAGAGTAGAGTCTTAAGTTCGAACTTTCAGTTCTCTTGGCCATGTCGTCGAGGGCCTGCTCGATGGGGCGGCCGTTGCGCAGGTCGCGTTCGAGGATGGCGAACTCCGATTTCAGGGGCTCTGCCATATGCTCGGCGACAGGTGCGACCGACTGCGCGACGGAGGCGCCCGTGCGCAGGTTCGACGCGATCAGGGGCATGGCCTCACCGAGTTGCTCCTCGAAAAGGCCCTGCTCCGCTCCGCGCTTCAACCTAACCCAGATCGGGAACGCCGCGATGCCGAGCGGGAGTGCGGCAAGCGCCCCCACTGCAGAGCCGGTGGCGAGGATAAGCACGGAAGGGGCGAAGGCGATAACGGCCCAAAGCTGCGCGGCCTCGGAGACCGACAGCTGTGGGGCAGCTCCCTGGCACACGCGACGGAGTGTGCCGACGAGTCGGTTCCCGCCGGCATCTTCGGTTGGGTTCTCCGGGATGCGGGGCCCGTTCCGCGCGCTCGCGCTCGACGCGCAGCTTTCTGGCCGTCAGGAACAGGGCTAATCCCATAAGGAGCGCCGGCAGCGCGGGAATGAGGGCCGCCGGGGTTATCTGCCCGCTCATCGACGGAACCAGAAATCGTCGTCGACGTAAACGCCGCGCGCGAAGAGTTTCTCGCGATGCGCCGGGGTGATGCGCTCACCGGTGGGCATGAACTCGCCGAGCACCTTGCCGTCCTCGGAGAAGCCAGTCTGCTCGAAGCGCATGATGGTGCCGATCGTGATGACGTCGCCCTGCATCCCCTGTACCTCGGCGATCTCGGTGATCTTGCGCGAGCCGTCGATGTCGAAGCGGTTCACGAAGACGATGAAGTCGATGGCCGAGGCGATGAGCTCCATGATCTGCTCGCTTCGCATCTCGGTTCCGGTCTGCTGGATCATCGAGCGCAGACGCGTCGTGGCCTCACGCGCGTTGGAGGAGTGCACGGTCGTGAGCGAGCCCTCGTGGCCCGTCATCATGGCCTGGATCATGTCGAAAGCCTCGCCGCCGCGGCACTCGCCGACGACGATGCGGTCGGGGCGCTCGCGCAGCGCATGGATGACGAGCTGCCGGATGGTGATCTCGCCCTCGCCCTCGATATTGGGGCGGCGTGCGGTCTTGCGCACGACATGGGGCTTTTGGAGACGCAGCTCCGGCGCGTCCTCGATCGTGACGATTCGCTGGTTGTCCGGGATGAAGGAGGAACAGGCGTTGAGCAGCGTCGTCTTGCCCGAGCCCGTGCCGCCGGCGATGACGACGTTCATGCGGCCGAGAACGATGGCCTCCATGAACTCGAGCATGCGCTGGTCGAAGGTGCCGAGCGCCATGAGGTCCTCGGGCTCCACCGCGTCCGGTCGGAACTTTCGGATGTTGAGGATGTTGTGGTCGACGGCGATGCCCTTGGCCGTCGCCGCTACACGCGAGCCGTTGAAGATGGCACCGGGTCGGTTGAGGATACAGTCGCACAGCGGTTGCGCCTCGTCGCAGCGACGACCGTCGGCGGACGCGATGCGGTTGATGACGAACTTGACATGCTCGTCATCCTCGAAGGTCACCGGGGTCTTCTGCAGCAGGCCCGCGCGCTCGACCCAGACGTCATCCGGGGCGTTGACCATAATCTCCGAGATCGAGGTGTCGGGAAGCAGCTCCTCGATGGGCCCGAGATAGTACAGGTCGTTGATTCCTGCCTGGATAACCGCATCGAAGGAGTCGTCATCCAGGCGTGAGCCCTCGGGGCTGGAATCTACGATCTCGGCAAGGAGGTCGCGTGCGCGCGCGTCCCTCTGCTCATCGCTTTCGGCTGCGTCGTTGGCTGCAGTAAGGACGCCGGTCGCCTGGCGCACGGCGTCGCGCTCGATTCGGAGCAGGTCCCTATTCAGCATTGTTCGTCTCCCCCGTCTCGGGAAGGGCGACGAGCCTGATGCCGCTCGCGCTGGAGAGTGCGAGGGCCTGGTCCTCGGTCACCTCGATGGTGACATTCGAGTAGCCGTCGGACTTGGAGCCCGACAGGTTTCCGTCGAGCGCGATGACGCGGATGGAGTCGGCCACGCGTTCGGTCGTCACGACCTGGCCGTCGCTCACGCTCGCGAGGACATCCACCTTATCGCCGACGGAGAGCAGCGGGGAGAGGCCGGTCGAGCTGTCGAGTGCGACGGTGTAGGCGACGTGCCCCTCGGTAACGGCTGTGGTAATCGAGGCCGGCTTCTTGGAGCCGGAGACGGATGAGAGCGAGACCGCGGTACCGGAGGTCTGCTGGGTCACGGTCTGGCGACCTGCCACATCGGAGACCTTCTTTGCCGCGTCCTTGGGTGCAAACGCCTTGGGAACGCTCGCGACCGTAAGGTCTGCCGAGGAGATCACCTCGCCGGGGGCGATGTCGCGCGTGACGGTGACGACCTTGACGGTCGACTGCTCGAGACGCGTCAGCTCACCCTGTGCCTGGGTCCAGCGCCAACCGGAGAAGCCGACCGTCGCGACGGAGACGGCGATGGCCACGCCGGCCACTGCGGCGAGCCTGCGGTCCCTGTGGGTTCCTCCGGGCTGCGGTCCGCGCTGCCGGCGTGCCGTCGCGGCCCCTGCCGTGGCTGTCGTCCTCTGGCCGCTGTTAGCGGTTTTGGGGGCCGTGTTCGGCATGGAGCTCGACTTGGTCGCACCCATGGCGGCCTCTTGCGCCATGGCGCGCTCCAGCTCGTGGCCGAGCGCCTGCTTGCGCCCGCGGAGCCTGTCGACGCTACGCATGCGCCCGGCCTCCACGGCCGCGCGTTCCTCTGCCTCGACCTGGGCGATCTCGGCCTTGATCTCCTCCTGGGACCTTTTCTTCATCGTCTAGCTTCCTTCCCGGGACCGATGAGTCCCGAATACCTGAGCAGCGAGTCACGGTTGACGCGCCAGCGGTTACCGAAACGGGCGCCCTCGAGCTTTCCCGCCGCGCACATCCTCTCGATGGTCCTGGGGGTGACGCCGACCGCGTCCGCCGCCTCACGCGACGACAAAAGCGCCGGCATGAGGTCGTATCTCCCCTGGCGCATCAGGTCGTACATCAGACCCAAGGGTCCTCCGATCTGTCGTGCTATTCCGACACATAAAGAATCGCCCCGCACGGCTTGTCGTGCGGGGCGATTTGGTGCCATCGGGTGACAATCTGGGCAAGGCTCGCGACTGGCTCTATTCGGTGCCGTCGGGTTTCGTCTCACCGGACTTACCGGCGCCTCCCGTAGAGGCCGGCAGCATGTCCCTCACGGCCTTGGAGAGGGTTTCGGGAGCATCGTCGAGCGAGCAGACGCCGGTATTTGCCGAAACGTTGCCGTCCTTGTCGATCGTGTAGTCGCACCAGCCGTTACCGGTATCTGCCGGGCGCCACACCGTCGTGGACGAATAGGGATGGAGCGTCCAGACGGCATCGGAGCGAACCGTTAGCTCATCGATGCCGGCGAACCTCGCGAAGGTCGACGGCCACGTTCCCTCGAGGACGACATAGACGCCTGCGTAGCGGTCTGCGGCCCCACACAGGCTCTCTGGGGCCTCGACGTAGTAAACCGTGGCCTTTCCGGTATAGCCGTTGGCCTTCAGCATCTCGAGCACCTCGGAGCGGGCCTCCTCGCCCGGATTGTCGGCGTATTTGACGGCATTGGCCTCGCCGAAGCAGGACTGTCGCGTGCTCTCGAGAAGCGAGCCCTGCCATGTCCTGTAGGCGAGCGCGCCACCCAGATCGACGGCAAGGGCAATAAGGAGGGACAGGGGGATGAGCATCACGACGAAGAAGGTCGTGAGCTGGGCATGTGCCCCACTCCCCCTGCACACACGGCACTTCATCTAGATGACCTCCCAGTCCGAATAGCTGATGTAGGAGCGCGTGATATTGCGTACGGACCTCTTCCCGAACACGTTGTAGGGCGCCGGGTAGTCGTAGACGATCTCTGCCGATACCGTTACGGTTCTGCTCTCGGTCCTGAGGTTCTCGGTACCCAGGTCGCCTGCCACGGCGCTTCCCTGCCCGAGGTCCTCGTCGGAGTCGAGGGTGACGGAGGCGTTCTTCACCGTAAGGCAGTCGGGGTCCACATCGGCAGACGCGCTCACGAGCTCGGTCACGAGAGCGTTCGCGTCCATGGAATCCCAGCCCGCGGGTAGCTGGTCTGCGAGGTGCGCCAGCGAATAGTCGATTCTCGCCCGCTGGTAGCCCGTAAAGCCGAAGCCCATGATGGCGAGTACGACGGTAAGGGCGATCGGGAACACGAAGATGAACTCCGGTCGCCAGATGAGTGCCTTGGGCACACGGTTGCAGCGCACCATCACTTCACCTCCGATGAAATCGCGGTGGCAGAAGAGGATTCAGGCTCGCTTTCGGCAAGGCCGTCGAAGACGGCCAAGGTGAAGACGCGACGGCACGGAATCTGGACGTTGACCGTCACCGATTTGCGCTCGATGGAGGAATCCCTGGACTTGTCTCCCACCCTGAGTGTCACGTCCTTTGCTGCGAGCGAATTGTGCACGATCGCGACCGTACAGCTGTCGTCGAGGCCGATTGCCCCCCTGACGTAGGCCTCGACTTCTGAATCGGCCAGATCGGGGTTTGCCGCGGCGTAGCGTGCGCCCTCGGACGCTGCAGAGGACGCGAGGGCCTTGCACCTGCTCATGTTCGCGCAGTCCACGACGAGCGCCAGCATGGCGATCATGATGGGAAGGAGGAGGACGAGCTGGGTCACCATGACAGCCCTGAGCCCCGTATCTTTTGACCTCATAGCAGATTACCTTTCAAGATCGCGATAAGTGTCGCCCCGACCAGGCTCGCCGACAGCACGACGTTATAGGGGACGTTGTCCTTGAGGCGGGCGCAGGCGGGGATATGCCTGATGGATAGCTCCAGGATGCACGCACATAGAAGATGGATGGCGAGAAACTCAAATACGGTTCCGGCAGAAAGTACCGCCGTGAGCGCTATGGCCAACGTGAGGTAGTCGCCGGCATGCCAGCTGACCCCGCCGACCTTTTTCATGACAAAGGAGATCGGGGCAAACGCGGCGGCAAGGGGGATTGCGATAACCGCCCACGCATAGGGCCCCCTGGGGGAGGACAGGGCGCCCGCGGCCGCAAAGACGAGCAGCATGAGTACTGGGGCGATCCTGAACCTCATATCCTCCTGGCCTAGCGCCACGGAGGCCGCCAGGAAGACGGCGTAGGGAATCGAGATGAGCGACCCCGTCCACGATGCAAGCAGATAGGGGTAGACGAGGAGAATTTCCGAGGGCAGCGGAGGGTTGTAGCGGCGGGCGTACGCCCCGGTGTCCCCGTGTCGGGAGAGTTCCGCGTCGACATCCCCCGCGTCGCCTAAGGAGATGAGCGTTGAGGGGTTGACGCCGTAGTTGAGGGCTTCCCTCTTCACGGCGCCGATCCATTTATCCCTTTCGGCGTCTGAGAGTTGCGCCTGCAGCATGGACTTGTCCTCATGCTCCAATGCGGCGTAGCGCCAGCGCTGGTAAAGATGGGAGGCGCACCAAAAGCCGCAGCCGACGGCTAATGTGGTCGCCAATCTGACGCCAAAAGACACGGGAGCCTCCTCGATATAGGCATAGATACTCATATTTAATTTTGTGGTTGCGTTTGCTTAAATTAAGGCTAATTTGGTGCCAAGCGGTGACACCATTTCGATTGAAACGCCCATCCATTCGACCCGAGGCCGTGGCAATGGATGACCTGCGAAACCGAAGTGGCCGCGAAGAGGCTGCCGAAAGGACGGCATCGAGCGAAAAAGTATGAAGCGGAATCGCGTATCGCCGCGAAAGAGGTGCCTGCGAAACCTTAAGCGTGTCGAACAATCCCCTCCCCTTCTACGGAGCGCGTGCTCGAAACGCAATACATGCGAAACTGCGGGGCTTCCGTCTTGAGGTTGCAGTGGAAAGCAACCGGCCAAATCGTGGCACCGAAAGGCAAATGTGTAAAACTACAAATGCTTAAGCATAGGTAACTAGTCACCCATGAACACTGTCGCAAATGAGGCCGATCGCAATATGCCCTGTGTTTGAAATTGGGCAAGCAGCTGCTCGAAGTGCGGTACCTGCGAAGCATAAGAGTAGGAAGGTCCATATTCGTGCCCAATGAGTAGCTGCTCGAAACGTCGTGCCTGCGAAACTTGGAATTTAATACCAGGTTTAATCACACCGGTAAGTAACCACTCGAAACGCCATACCTGTAAAACCAGCTCGAAAAAGCGCTCGGCAACACACGAGGTAAGTAACTGCTTAGAACGCCATATCTGCAAAACAGCGCATGAGCCGCAAATCAAAGGCCGATTGGAAAGTAACTGCCCGAAACACCATACCTGTAAACACCATTCCGCCCGGACAGATTATTAGCGAAGTAAGTAACTGCTCGAAACGTCATCCTGCAAAACTTCAGCGATCGCTCTGCCATGTGCAAGGCAGGTAAGTAACTGCTCGAAATGCAATGCCTGCAAAACACGCGCTGCTACCGCCGAGCGAATCAAGGGTAAGTAACTGCTCGAAACGCTATACTTTCAAAACACTGGTGGGCTGGTGTCACGACAAAGATGTTGTAAGTAACTACTCGAAACGCCATACTTCCGAAACTAAGCATCATCGCAGGTAGACCAACTTAAGGTAAGTAACTACTCGAAACGCCATTACCTGTAAACCAGCGCATGAGCCGCAAATCAAAGGTCGATTGGTAAGTAGCTGCTCGAAACGCGGTGCCTGCGAAACAACATGTTGCACCCGCCGATTGCCTGAAGGGCAAGTAGCTACTCGAAACGCGATACCTGCAAAACAGAAGCTCTCGCATCCCACGGTAGGTATGGGTAAGTAACTGCTCGAAACGCCATACCTGCAAAACAAAGTGTATAAGATCGCGCGCGCCGGTACGATAAGTAGCCGCTCGAAACGCCATACTTTCGAAACAGCAAATGCAGTCATCAGGTCAGAAAAGTGGTAAGTAACTGCTTGAAACGCCATACTTTCGAAACTTCAACACGGGTACTCCGCACGGTGCACGGGGTAAGTAACTGCTCGAAACGCCATACCTGCAAAACATCCAGCTGGTCAGGCTTTTGCTTGAACAGGTAAGTAACTGCTCGAAACGCTATACCTGCAAAACCGATAAAGCGTTATCTATTTTTCAGGCGCCGAATAAGAGCAGCTACTGAAGCTGAGATGCTGGATATTGAAAGAATGGAAATCCCGACGATTTTAGAAAATCGATCTGTTTCCGCCCGGAAAAAGAGCGATAGCGTGAGTTTTTGGAAAACCTGACAGCTGACGGATCGTCGGTCAACCGGACTGTCAGGTAATTAGCCTTATTTGAGTTTTCAAGGTGCCCTCATAGTTTAACGGTTTAACCGTTACGGGAGATGGGAACCCCTTCCCTATCTATTACCATAACGGAATCTTGAGAACGGTATCGGAGCGGACGAGGGAACATGGAGGGCATCGGCGGGGATGACGCTGCATCCCCACGCCGAAAGCTCAATGGGAAGGTGTGACGATAGGGGCACCGCCTTCCTGCCAACCGTGAAACGGTCTAACCCGCCGGCGGTTACCAAAACGTGGCAGGGGTCGCCGTCGCGGTGAACGGCGACCCATCCCGCCTCATGGCGAATCCCCCCCTGCGCTCCCCATGGGAAGCGTCCTACCCGAGTTCGGTAATCCTCTCATGCAGGCCCGCCGCGGAAATGTCCACGATGGCAAACCCGGCCTTTGGGTCGTTGATGACCTTGTCGAACGTCATCTGGATCGTGCCCGCGAACGCGCTGCCCCCGAACGGCCTCACGTCAGCGTTGTTCCTGATTCCCGAGAGGAGTTCCACGACCTGGATCTCGGACTCGGCTACCGCGCGGACGGCCTTTGCGAGACTCTCCTCCTTCGTCTCGGCGAACACGTCCTCCGGCGTCTTGAGGTCTGCCAGCTTTAGCACCTTGGAGACGCGGGGGAAGTTCGCCGGCGCGAGTTCCAGCAGGCGCGCCCACAGGCGGCATAGTACCTGTGCGTCGGAGTCCAGGTCGCGCCTGGGGTTCGGTTCCTCGTCGTCGACCATCCGCTCGACGACCCTGAGCAGACGGATGTCTGCCGCACCGAGGGCCAGCTGGCGCACGGGGCCAGCCGCCTTCAGGCCCTTGACCCTGAAACGCTCCCCGTACGCCTCGAACACGGTCTCCTTCAGGATCCTGTCGCGCACGATGCGGACGAACGCCTCGCCGGACTCCTTGCACAGCGAGCGCGCGTAGAGCTCGACCAGCGAATCGGTGGCCTTGGCCGCGACTACCGTGGGTATCGGGGCGAACCTGAACTGCCTGCCCTTCTTGCCCTTGCTCTCGTAGATCATGAAATGGGCGAACGTCTGCGAGGAGTAGCCTCCGAATAGGGCGGGGTCGCGGTCGCCCTTCACGGGGATGAGCTTCGTCTTCGAGTCGCGCGGGGAATAGACGGTCTGCTTCCAGAAGGCCCCGCCCTCCTCGTAGGAGGCAAACGTCACGCGCAGGTTCTTCCAGGAGCAGGCGCGGACGAGTCTCTCTCGCTCGAAGTCGGCATCCCACAGCACCTCACCGGTTTCAAGATCGACGAGATCGCGGAAGAAACCGCCAGAGAAGAAGTCGAGCTCGGAGTCAGCACCGCCCTGGCGCCCCTGCGCCTCGATATCGCGCATGGCACGCTCGTAGAACACCCTGTTGTTCGACCATATGGGCGCCCTCGTCTCGATAAACCTGCCGATCTGGAGGGCAATGAGGGCATCGTGGGCATGGCAATACTTGTTGGCCTTGCGGCTCCTCGGGATTCCCGCGCGCCTCCTGACCGCGCCGGCGACACCGGCCTTGACCGGGATGACCTTGACGCCTGCGTAGGTAGCTTCGAGGGTCGCGGCCAGGAGCTTGCACTCCTGGCTCCTCTCGGTCATCTGGCGCCCTACGATGGACTTCAGCATCCTCTCCGAAATCTGCGTCCTCATGAGCGCGGTGATCTTGCGCTCGCTCATGAGGCCGACCCGACGCAGGTGCATCCAAAACGGCGCCATCTTCCTCTGTACGGGCTGGGGAATGAGCGTCGAGCCCCTCCTATCGAGGCTCTCTGTGTTCAGAACGAGCGCCTTGTTATCAAGCGACTCGTCCTTGCGGACCGATCTGGGCAGGATGTGGTCAACGCAGTAGTCCGCGGAGGCGATTCGCGCGATATCGATGGGCTTGCCGGAGTAGAGGCTCTTTCCAGCCTGCCGGAAGTAGAGGTACACCCTCTCGTCGATTTCCCTCTCATCGAACGTGCCCAGTTCGCGCAGGAGCCTGGCGGCGTCGAGATCGCGGCGTGCGTCCTCGTCGAGCGCCTTCAACAAGGCCTCGATCTCCTGGGCGCGGCTGCGCGGCCGTTTACTTTTCAGCTTGTTCGACGCGGTCCTCGTCACCTCGACGTAGACCTTGACCGGGGCGCACCCTGCAACCGAAGCCATGTCCTCGATCACCTTCATTGCCTGCGACACGCCGCGGCGAAGCGCGGGGGAGCCGGGGAGCCCGTCGATGCCGAGCTCGCTGGCCTTTACCAGCGCCGCTGCGTTGATCTCGTCGATCTTTGCGCGGAAACCCAGCTCGGTGTCGCTTAGGACCTGCATAAGGTTCATAGGAGTGCCGCGGAACCTGCCGTGGGGGGCACCCTGCTCGAGGACGTCCATGATGCACATGTCGCCACACGCGGTATCTACCCACACACCGGTGAGCAGGCGCCCGGAGAGCTGGCCCCAGCCCTTGAGGCGCTTCGCGCAAAAGGCCTCAATAGCGCCCTCGTCAAGGATATCCCCGTATTCCTTGGCGACCTTGCGCTTCAGGATGGAGCGCTCCTCGAACACGGTGTTCCACAGGATGATGTCCTCTGCCATGGACTTCTGGGCGGCCGTCAAGGACTTCACGCCGAGAAGGCCTGCGATCCAGGCCGAGACGGACAGGCGCGACGTCATCCTTTTGGCATCGGATACGCCCTTGACGTGCGGGTGCGCCATCGTGAAGTCGCGCGAGAGGATGTTCGCGATTCGGCTGACGGTCATGACCGAGCCGTCCGATGCGGCCTCGACCACGGCCGCCCTCATCGCTGCATCGAGCGGCAGCCAGTCCTGGCCGTCCTCTGTGTAGCGGATGCCCGCCAGCTCGTTCAGGAACCGGAAGCGCTCGTAGATGAGGGAGTTCGCCGGGAGCACGTCCTCATCGACCAGATAGGTGCACTTGCCCGTCATGCGCCGGATGAATGCCTCTGCGGCCGCATCGGTGTCGATATGCTCCTCGTAGTTCCAGGGTGCGACGAAGGCGCGCTCATGGCCGGGAAGACGGCGCGACCACGCGAACCTCGCCTTGCCGTGGGCGTCCAAGGGCGCGGCCGAGGAGTCCAAGGGCCCTACGTAGTAGGGGATCCTCGAGGTCAGCACTTTCAGGATATGGGCGCCTGCGTCCTTTAGCCAGGGAGTAGAAGTTGCCCTGGGAGTCGATGATGCGGCCCACGACCTCCGCATGGAGCTGGTACGGGATAGCACTGTTGACCGTGGTATGGATGCGGCGAAGGAACCTGTGCTCTCCGAGAGCGGCGACCATATCGATGTAGGCTGGGTCCTTTGCGGCATCCGTTCCCTTGAAGAGCCTCTCAACCCTCTTCTTGAACTCCTCATAGGGAATCACGTTGAGGTCGTAGGCCGTATAGCCCATATTCCTCTTGGCGCCGTCGAGCTTCTTCACGAGCACCTTGTCGTACCCCCTGCGGCCGGACCTTTTCGGGCCGCCGAAGAAGTCCCTGTAGAGGGCGAGCCCGTCCTCGTCGGGACCGTCCTTGGAATCAGCATGGACGATATATTTCAGCACGAGGTCCTTCAGTGTGCGCAGCTGGCGCCCGTACACCTCGTACTGGGCCACCTGGTTGTGCGAGAGGGTCTTTCCGGGTGCAAACGAGAGAAGGCCCTGTAGGCGCCACGCGGAGTAGAGGCCCCTTGCGGCCTCGATGGTCGGGGCAAGTCGGTCGGGGCAGTTGGCGAGGAATTCATCGAGCGCATCGGCGTCGGATACGGATATCTTGCCGATCTGCTCGCCCTCGAGTGCGAAGGCGTCCATATTCGCCTTGTAGCCGGCGACGAGGTCGCCCAGCGCCTTTGCCTGCGCGCGGGCGATCTTGGCGTCAATATCGTCGCCTGTCACCGATACGGAGCCGGACACGGCCTTTTGGAGCTCTCGGGCAGTCCAGGAGCCGCCCATACAGTCAAGCGCGCCGCCGTCGAGCTCGATAGCCTCGCCACAGGCCTCCCCCAGGGCGTCGAGCTCGCGCACGAGGGCCTCGACCTGGGCGGAGGGGTCTGAGTTGTCGGACGTCACGTCGTTGCCCTCCATGAGGAAGTGTCCGCGGCGCACGACGTGGTTGGCGATGGCCCAGAAGACGAGCCTGGGGTCTCGGGGGCCGTCTGATTCCATGAGGTCGACGTCGAGGTGCGCGAGTGTGGGATAGCCGTCAAGAAGCCCTTGCCAGGCGGCAGCGGCGGGATCTGCCGCGATATCGTCGCGCATGAGTTTGTAGGACATCCTGCGCCTGACGAAGAAATCCGGGTCTGTGGGAGCGATCGCCGGCGCGAACACGCGCTCCATCTCACGCTCCCTGCCGCGGGCGCGCTGGAGCCTGCGCCTGGCGGTGCGGGGCATACGGGCCTCGGAGGCGTGGAGCGCCTCCTTGAAGCAGCGCGTGCCCATCACGGGCTGGCCCTTGTGATAGAGTACCTCTCCGTACTCGTCTGTGGCCACGAACCCGACGCTCGTGCCGTCGAGGTCGATTCCGGCATACCAGGGACCGTTGATATTTTTAAGTTTCCTAGCCATGAGTTCTCCTGTGTGATATAAAGGGATTGTGAGTTGCTGCTCGAAACGCAGTACCTAAGTCGAAATACGGCTTAAAAGCCACAAACTGCCTTTTCAGGCCGCCCCGTATGGGGCTTTTTCTTTATCCCGACATTCCATAGGCATCTAGAGCAGGTGCTCCATGACGGTACCGGTCGAATCGGTGCGGAAACGGATGCTGCCCACCGTGTTCTCGTGGATCATATTGCCGGTCGCCACATCGACGTAGACGGCATCGCTGAGCCCGCGGGATACTTCCATCTCGGTGGCGCCGGTCTCGGAGTCGATACGGAGCTTTCCCACTTGGTTGCGCACGTGCATCTGTCCCCTGGAGTCCAGGCAGCGCTCGGCCGTGCCGCTGCCGGCCTCGGTCAGGTTCAGGCTATTTATTTGGAAACTGTTCACAGTTACCCTCCCCCTCTGCAAGAAGGCATGAGGCCGGGCCTTTCCCGGCATTGGAGGGTTTTATTAAATTATAGACTGGCGCGGGGACTATTCCATCGGTGATTCAGGGTATCGCCATAAGGTCAGATTTAACCTTGATTATCAACTTCATCCGAACACCTCCCACATTCATCCGCACATGTGCGGATGAATGTGGGAACCCGATACCCTGAGGGCCGGACCGGCCGGCCCCGGGAGATCGGAGGACGGCATGTCCGGAAAGAAGAATAGGGGCTCCGCGAGGGCGGTCCCGAGGGCCTACGGAAGGCTCACGAGGCACGAGCGGGACACGGTCCAGAGGATGCTGGAGCGCGGGGCCTCGTGCAGGGAGATCGCGAGGGAGCTGGGCAGGTCGCCCTCGACGGTGAGCGCCGAGGTGGCGTCGCACAGGTTCGTGACGGCGCCGAAGTCCAGGCGCGGCGAGCGCGTGGACGCCTCCGCCGACCTGTCGGCGGCCTGCCCGCGCCTGGCCGCGTGGCCGCGATGCTGCAACGGCTGCGGCCGGTACCGCGCGATCGGCTGCAAGCGCCGCCCCCACGTCTTCTACGAGGCCCGGGCCGCGCAGCTGTGCGCCGACTCGGTCCTCGTCTCGTCCAGGCGCGGGATAGGCGCCGACGAGCCCGCCGCGGCGGCCAGGCTGGAGGCGATAAGGGACTGCCTGCGCCGGGGGCTCTCGCCCGAGCAGATGGCGGCGCGCAACGGCGGCCCGGTGGACCTGTCGCCGTCGACCATCTACCGCTGGGTCTCGGCGGGCTACGACGGCATGACCAACATGGAGCTCAGGCGCAAGGTCGGCTACAGGCCGAGGAAGAGCGCCGCCGGCCGGGCGGCCACGCGCCACTCCGCCCGCAGGTCGCATGCCGCGTTCCTCGCCCTCGGGGAGGACGCGTGCGCCGCGGCCTGGGAGATGGACACGGTCGAGGGCGCGCGGGAGGACTCCGCCTGCCTGCTCACGCTGCTGCACCGCCCCAGCAGGCTCCAGCTCGCGCTGCCGCTGGAGGAGAAGACCGCCGGGTGCGTCGCGGACGCCCTGGGCGATATCAGGGAGGTCCTCGGCGCCGACGGCATGGGCAGGGTCTTCCGCGCCGTGCTCACCGACAACGGCGCCGAGTTCTCCGACGAGGCGGCGATCGCGGCGCTGCTCGGCGAGGGGCCGGGCGAGACGAGGCTGTTCTACTGCGACCCCGGGCGCAGCGACCAGAAGGGCGCCTGCGAGCGCAACCACGTCGAGATCAGGAAGCTGCTGCCCAAGGGCGCCGGAATCAGGTTCGACCGGCTCGCCCCGGCCGACCTGGCGCTGGCCATGTCGCACGTGAACTCCGAGCCCCGCGGCGCGCTCGGCTTCGCGACGCCCGCGCGCGCCTTCAGGGCGATGCTCGGGGAGGACGCGGCGGCGCTGCTGGACGCCTACGGTGTGTGGGACGTGCCGCTCGGCGACCTCGACCTGACGCCGGGGCTCATCGAGAGGGCGCGCGCCGAGAGGGGCGATGCCCCGCTGGCCTAGCCTAGAGGAAAAACGGAATAGACGGACCGACCGTCCGGCTGAGTCTGGGAAGAGGTGCCGGGCGGCGGGCGGAGCATGGCCACCGGACCCATCGAAACACATCTCCACCGTTCCTTCAACTGGGAAAACGGCGCCCCCGGACCCCAGGAGGGGCCGCGGGGGCGTTCGGCTAACTGCGGGAATGGCCTATTTGCTCAATGTGTTCGGCTGAGATCGGAAATCAACCAGGTCAGATTTAACGATTCGATATTGATAAATAGATTCATTGAGCCAGAGGATATTCTGGGGCAAACAACCTTCCTTTCGAAAGCAAAACCCCGCCCCGGCAATTAAGCCGGGGCGGGGCCAAAGGGGAAGGCGTATTCGCATTTAGGCCGTGGGATAACCGCTAGTGCCGATCTTGTTTACAACTTCGGTAGCCATAGTAATGACGCCTCGGAGCTTGCCGGAGTAAATGGCGAGGACGCTCACGAGGGCGAGGGCGAGCAGGCCGATGAGGATGATCATCTCAGTAGAGATGACGGCACCAAACTTCTCGTCAGCCGCACGGCGGACATTGTAGGTCTTGGCCGCGAGATACGTGGCCATGGCGTTCATGGTTGCAGAATCCACGATGCGCTCCTTTCGATTAGGGGGTTCGAGTCTTTGGCCCCCGTCGACACGATAGGGGCTTGCTTCCCGCCCCGAGATACATTCTGCTCCCGTAAATGCGTCCGTGAGGGGCCATTTGGTGCCAAGGGGTGACAAATGGTGACACGGAAAAGCGCGGGTAGGCGACATGTACGTAGCCGTATAACGTATGTTCGCCCAGATTAAATGGCAGCCGTGGCACCGACCGTGCCGAATTATCCTAAGCGGGGTTGTGCTAGAGTCGAGAAGCAATTGAAAGGTCCGTCTGCGTGCGAAAAGAGCGGTGTATGGCAGAGGTTCGCGTAATCGGAACGGCAGATGAAATCGAGCTCATCGCTCGCTCCCTCGGAGCTGCCCCCAGGATCCAGCGGCGGCGTGACGGCATGATGGCTGGCTATTTCGAGAAACAGGCCCCAAAGATTATCTGTCTAGACCTCGGGACGACGGGGCCCAACCCCGTTGAAGATGAAATCGTGGCCATCGCTATCGTGGACTGGGCGGGAAATGTGGTCCATGAGGGGAAATACGGGCCAAGTCGCAAGGAGCTGTGGCAGGCGGCATCTGAGGTCAATGAGTTCGCACCCGACAACCAGATAGACCTCCACTCTGTTTTCGACGACCAGGAAAAGATCAGGGAGATCATCCGGGGCGCCGACGAAGTTATCGTCTACAATGCCCCGCGCGTTATGAAATTCTTGGAGCACAGCGACATGGCTCCCGGATCTCGAACCAGGGTCACGGATACGATGTACGAATATTGCCGATGGCTCAGCGTAAAGAACCACGACCGAAACTGTCTTGCGAACATCGAGCTAACCGATGCTGCCGAAAAAATGGGCTACGCTTGGGGGAACAACCCGCATGGACCTGTGCCAAATGCCCTCGCCTGCCTCGCTGTCCAAATATGGATTGAGGGGCAGCAAAATGAAGAACACTATGATTTCTGAATACAGGGCTTGAACAGCAGGCTCATCGAGTTCGTTGCTTCTTAGATTCAGTGGATGATTGCTTCTATCAACTCCACGGGATGGTTTCACCGGGCGGCAAGACACTTAGGAAACCCGGTTTGGATAGGTGATTAGCATGAACGTTAACGATTTTATGGCGAAGCACGATATCACTGATGCCGACCTCTAGCTCGAAACGGCCACCCCCTTTGAGAATGGCCGTTTCGAGCTAGAGCCCGACCGAAAGGTATTCAGTGGCTCGCATCTCGAAGCAGTCTGCACTCGCCGCGTTACGGTGATTCACGATGAGAAGGATACTTAGAGGGCTGAACTGATAAAAAATATAGGGCGGATACAGTAATGTGCCCCGCCCTATATTTTTGTTATCAGATACGCTACTCCTCGTATTTGTTGCCCTTCCCGCAATTACAGTCCTCGCAAAGCGTCTGCAGATTGTCCATTACGGACTTTCCCCCGCGTGAGACGGGCTTGATATGGTCGA
>ENA-OQBV01000438-OQBV01000438.1-human-gut-metagenome-genome-assembly--contig:-NODE-438-length-23447-cov-4.608319_pt1 | contig 23447 bp, 21 predicted proteins | sample MGYA00242750_ERZ504559 | MGnify/ENA primary metagenome ERZ504559 (study PRJEB26092, sample SAMD00036230) | human gut metagenome | host: Homo sapiens | study: EMG produced TPA metagenomics assembly of... | reverse complement strand
CATTGTGGGGTAAGGGGAAGGTATGCACAAATCGGACAAAATTCACGCTCATACTATCATGATGCATAGTGTTCAAGCTCTTTACTGCAATTGAGATTGCCATTGAGATTGCTTGCGGATTTTAGGTTTACTGCCTGACAGCGTATCCACATCTCCGAAGTTATGCCAAAGTCCAAGAGAAATTTCAGGAAGCAGGATACCACTCTTACCAGCCCTGCGATATTTCATTCCACCGTGATAACGGTCGGGAGCCGCACTATAAACAGGATCAATCATAACATATATCTATATAAATTACACATAAATACGAATAAGCAAGCGATTCAGCCAGTTCCACCGTACCTTGAACCAACGACGTGTACTCAACTGTTTACCTCCGAAACGTAAAATAAAATCCCGATAACTGAATTTCTTGAAAGGAAGTCCTGCTTCTATAAATTCAAAATGACTATATCCATGCTCTCTGGCATAAGTCATTGCCTCCCATACAGCAAGCACTCCCGGATAAAGCAACGGATAACTCTTGCGCATCCCAGCAGAAAACATCAGGTAAGCAGTATCATCAGAAAACAAACAAACCGAACCACCAATAATCTTTTCTTTATAACGGACTATAAAGATTTTACCCATTCCAGCCGGAAAAGATTCTTCAGAGAAAAAAGCAAAAAGATGAAAATCAGGTAAATAACGATGAACTTTGGGAGAATAATATTTTTTCAGCATCATGAAGAAAGCCCTTATATCTTCCAGGCTGGAAGCAATTTCAATAGAAGCCCCATTTTTAAGTCCCCTGGCAATCTGGCGTTTACGGGAAGCACTCATCCATTTATCAAGCTGTTCGTGGTGTATCGAATTGCGAACACGCAGCCACCGGACCGGAAAATACCCGTTCTGCCTGAAATAACGGTAGCCGAACAACGGTTCTTCTAAGTTTCGAAACTCCAACAGAAAAGATCCCTCCTTGTACAGAGTAGTAAAATACGTCAATAATTCATTGAAATCTCTTCCGTTCGTCGTATTAAATACTCTCCTACACCGTAAACGTATGTTTTTTCAGTAAACCCCAGCAGACGAAAATTCCGCCGGGTAATACACAGCAGTTTACCTATCGGTTTATCCCCTTCGAAAGCAACCAAGAGCACAGGACGATACCCCGGGGTTTGTTCCAATATCCGGAACAAATCAGTAGAATGAAAGACATTGGTTCCCGGAAGTTCAGGAATGTCCTTTGCATGCTCATATGTAGTCAACCTGATAGCCATTGTATCGCAAATTTATGATTTTTTTTGAGCATTACGAGTTTAAAGGTTATATTTGTCGTGTTAAAAACGAAGATTTTATGAAGAGTTTCAGCGAATTGATAAAACAACGGCGCAGTATGCGTAAGTTCACCGATGAAGAACTGACACAAGAAGAAGTGGTAACCCTGCTGAAGGCAGCCCTCATGTCGCCGTCTTCCAAACGAAGCAACTGCTGGCAGTTTATAGCAGTAGACGATAAAGAAACACTCGACAAGCTTTCACGCTGCAAGGAAATGGGATCATCTTTCCTGAAAGAAGCCTCTCTTGCCATCGTCGTACTGGCGGATCCGCTGGCAAGCGACGTATGGATAGAAGATGCGTCTATAGCCTCTCTGATGATTCAGCTACAAGCCGAAGATCTGGGACTGGGAAGCTGCTGGATACAAGTACGCGAACGATACACCGCTACCGGCATGTCATCGGACGAGTATGTGCACGGCATTCTCGGCATACCTCTTCAGTTACAGGTTTTGTCCATCGTAGCCATCGGCCACAAAGGTATGGAGCGTAAACCTTTCGACGAGTCACACCTGCAATGGGAAAAAGTACATATCAATAAATACGGAGGAGAATAAACGTGGCAGCAAAAGCATCAAACCATAAAGATACATACCGTGCTACCGCAGTTTTTCTTGCATTGATGGGAATACTCTATCTTGCCGACCGACTGATAGGTTTTTCTTCCCACGGTCTGTCCTGGGTTATGCAAAAAGACACCATGCTACTTTATGCAGCCGTTGCTTTCTTATGGTTCAAGGCAGACAAGTCGGTAGGCATCATTCTTGCCGGAATCTGGCTCATCCAAAACATCGGTCTGGTAACTACGCTGCTGGGACAAATGTCAGGCTACCTGCTTCCCGCTTCCCTACTGCTGATAGGAATACTGCTCTACTGGTTGTCATCACGATAAAAAGTCCCGCAACGAAAAAAAATCATTTTCACCATGAATATAAAAAACATTATCATGATAGGGGCCGGCAACGTAGCGACTCATCTTTCCATAGCTTTATCACAAGCCGGATATAATATCCGTCAGGTATTCAGCCGTACAGAAGCTTCCGCTTCCGAACTTGCCGCCAAACTGAAATGTCCCCTATACTACAGAATTTAAGCCAAATCACCCATGAGGGAGATTTATATATCGTTTCCGTGAAAGACTCAGCACTGAACGACATACTTCCCAAGCTAGTACAACGTGCTCCCCAAGCCCTGTTTGTACACACAGCGGGCAGTGTTCCCATGAACGTATGGCAAGGACTGGCAGAACGTACGGTGTGCTCTACCCATGCAGACATTCAGCAAACTGCGTCAGGTAGATTTTCGTGAAGTTACATTTTTACCGAAGCACATACAGCTGCCGAACCTGAAGCTTCTGAACGAAATCGCCCTCCATCTGGGAAGCAAAGTATATGAAGCATCATCCGAGCAACGGCGATACCTGCACATTGCAGCAGTATTTGCCTGCAACTTTGCCAATCACATGTATGCCGTTGCCAGTCATCTGCTTTCAGCAAACGGTCTTCCCTTCGAAGCCATGCTTCCGCTGATTGACGAAACAGCCCGGAAAGTACACGAACTGCCTCCCGTCAAAGCACAGACCGGACCGGCACAGCGATACGATGAAAATGTCATCAACCGCCATCTGGAAATGCTGAAAAGCGAACCGCATTTGGCAGAGATATACGAACAGATCAGTAAAAACATTCACGAATACGCTAGCAATAAAAAGAAACCTTATGATAAACTACGATCTTACTAAAATACGTGCACTGATATTCGACGTAGACGGCGTGTTAAGTGCCGAAACCATTACCCTGCATCCTAACGGAGAACCGATGCGCTCGGTCAACATAAAAGACGGTTATGCCCTGCAACTCGCCGTAAAATGCGGACTACATGTTGCAATCATCACCGGAGGAAAGACAGAAGCTGTACGTAAACGTTACGAGGGCCTTGGCATAAAAGACATCTACATGGGAGCAGCCGTAAAGACCAAAGAATATGCCGAATTAATGGAGAAATACAATCTGAAGCCAGAGGAAGTACTCTATATGGGCGATGATATCCCCGACTACGAAGTTTTAAGTCTTGTAGGACTCCCCTGCTGCCCCGCCGATGCAGCTCCCGAGATAAAAGCCATCTGCACATATATCTCACACCGCAACGGAGGCTACGGATGCGGACGTGATGTAGTAGAACAAGTTTTGCGTGCACAAGGCAAATGGATGTCACACGAAGAAGCCTTTGGCTGGTAATATAAAAACAAACAATTATGCTCGAAAACCTGAAAAAATATAAGATAAAGCTGGCTTCCAACTCCCCACGTCGCCGGGAACTGTTATCCGGACTGGGAATAGATTATGAAGTAAAGCTTCTGCCCGGTATTGACGAAACCTACCCCGACACACTGAAAGGTGAAGAAATTCCCATCTACATTGCCCGCGAAAAGGCAGACGCCTATCGTCCGTCCATGCAGGCAGACGAACTTATTATCACTGCCGATACCATAGTCTACATAGATGGAGAAGTCTTAGGAAAGCCTAAAGATGAAGAAGAGGCTTGCCAAATGCTACATAAACTATCGGGACGCTCTCACCAAGTCATAACCGGAGTATGCCTTACGACTACCGAATTCCAAAAATCCTTTGCCTCAGTTACAGAAGTAACCTTCGACCAGTTAAGTGAAGAAGATATCCGTTTCTATGTAGAACATTACAGACCGATGGACAAAGCAGGTTCATATGGTGTACAAGAATGGATCGGCTTCATCGGAGTAACCGGTCTGAGAGGTTCCTATTTCAATGTAATGGGGCTTCCGGTACAACGATTGTATCAGGAGTTAAGGAAATTATAAACCATCGATTCCACGTCCGTAGCCAATGAAGTTCAGCATAACCCAAGCAACCATAGCAGATGCAGACGAACTGACATCATTTATAACAAGTATCTGGAAAAACATGGAACACCGGGAATGGTTTGCTCCAGAAGAAGACAAAGATTATATAAAGTCGCTATTGTCTACTTACACAGGTATTATATGGAAAGCCATTGAAACTGTATCAAGACAGACTGCCGGATTATTCATTGTCGTCTTTCCCGGAAAAATTCCGAGAACCTAGGTTACGACATCGGACTACCTGAAGCAGAGTTGTGCAGTGTAGCACACATGGATACGGTAGCAGTGCATCCCAACTTCCGAGGTTACGGACTACAACGTTTACTTATAAGTCAGGCAGAAGAAGCCCTGAGCAAAACCCAATACCGTTATTTGTTATGTACGGTCCATCCGGAAAACTCTTTTTCACGCAGTAACATGGAAAAATTAGGATATACGTATATAAAACAAGCGTTGAAAATATGGTGGACTACCGAGATGTATTTATCTGAAGAAAAGGACATAACTATACTTTTTTCAGGGTAAACTATATAATAATTTATAAAAGCTACATCAGACTCCCCCGCATAGCTCTATTAAACTCTTATAAAATCATCATACCCCGTCCATCATTCCCCAAAGTCTTCAGCATGTGTTTCGGAAAAGATGTACAAATTATGTCATTTATTTGTACAGATTATTTTATCTTTCGTACAAACTTCCAAAAAGTTTGTACAAAGTTTTAGCAAAAATTCAGCATGTTTTTCATAAAACTTCAGCAATGGTTTTGGCAATGTTGCCCAGCAATCTGACAACATTGCCAACTATCCTGTTTTTCTGATGTATTTAACCTACTCCAGGTCCTGCAAGTCTTTCATTCCTTGCTCTATTTCATCTACCGAACGCTTATCTACATAGCGATAACATATATATCCTGCCATCATCCCCACAGACAGCATCAGGATATCGAAAACAACCATAAGCAGATTGCGGTAGTGGTGATGAATAAGGAAAACAGAGATAAAAAGTCCCAGTGTAAGAAAGGGAGTACACCAGATTTCTATGCGAAGCCTGCGCTTATAGGATAATATCCAACGGTGGAGTTCGAGTAAGGTACGGGTAGCCAGATTGAATTTATACAATACATGTATGTTCCATAGTGAATATAGAATGAGGAGTGGAAACACGATGTAGAACATCCAGAGAAGTTCTTGTCTGATAATTACTCGGGTAGCTGCTAGCGGAAACAGAAACAGCATGCCTGTAAGTACAAAAACGGCAATAACATTGGCCCCTATCAGACGATCGCGAGCACTCAGGGTACGTTTTTCTATCATTCCTTTTATCGCTTCATGATTGATGATTTCATTCTTCTTCAGTTGTTCACTAAGCAAGTTCCATTGATTTTTCAGTTCTTCAAGTTCCATAAAGCAGACATTTATTGGTTCGACATATTTTTCAGTTTCTCACGGATACGATTCAGACGGACACCGACATTGTTTTTCGATATTCCCACTATCCGGGCTATTTCATCGTAACTTCTTTCTTCCAGCCAAAGCAGGATAAGTGCCCGTTCCAGCGGATTAAGTGCGTGTATCAGCCGGTAAAGCTCACGCAATTGCGACGATTTGTTTCCGTCGTCTTCGGCAAAAGCTTCGAAATTGACCGGTAAGGTTACAGCCTGAATCTGATGTTTTGATTTCCGCCGGTACGAAATGCATGTGTTCAGGCTGATGCGGTATATCCACGTGGCTGGAGAGCTTTCGCCACGAAAACTGGGATAGGCGCGCCAAAGGTTCATTACTATTTCCTGATACAAGTCGTTCAACAGTTCATCGTCGGTTGCATACATGTAACAGACTTTATAAATGACTCGTTTGTGCGACTCAATCAGCAGGAGAAAGTCTTTTTCTTGTTGCAGGGTTTTATTCATACAGCATCTGGTTTCTACATGTTTTTTACTTTATTTAGTCGCTCGTTCGGGAATATACTTACATCGATATCATAAAAAATGCGTAAAGGAACAACAAAAGGCTGAATCCTGCCACGAGGAAACAGCCTTTTTTAAAGAAAAAGCGCCACCCGGAAATTTTCCCTTTCCGAAGTGGCGCTTAAGTAATATTTATTTTATCAAGAGGCAGGATTATTTATATTCGTCCCAGCTCTTGATAGCGATATCGTCGATAGTCATCGTGCAGAATGCATGGATAAAGGCACTTGCCAAACGTGCATTTGTTACCAGAGGAATATTCAGGTCGACTGCTGCACGGCGAATCTTATAACCGTTATCGAGCTCTCCGGCAGAAAGGTCACGCGGGATATTTACTACCATGTCGATCTCTTTCTTATGCAGCATTTCCAATGCCTGCGGATGTCCTTCTTCGCTCGGCCAGTATACGCGAGTATTCTCTATTCCGTTTTCGGCAAGGAATTTTGATGTTCCGCCTGTTGCAAAGATATTGTAACCTTTTGCCTTCAGTTCCTGAGCAGCTTTCAGCATTTCTACTTTCTGCTTTGGTGTACCGGTTGACATCAGGATATTCTTTTCCGGAATGCGGTAACCTACTGAAAGCATTGATTTCAGTACAGCACACGAAGTATCTTCACCGATACATCCTACTTCTCCGGTTGAAGCCATGTCGACTCCCAATACAGGGTCTGCTTTCTGCAAACGGTTGAATGAGAACTGACTTGCCTTGATTCCAACGTAATCGAGTTCGAACAAGTTCTTTTCTGGTTTTTCTACCGGCAAGCCAAGCATAACCTTTGTTGCAAGTTCAATGAAGTTTATCTTCAATACCTTGCTCACAAACGGGAACGAACGGCTGGCACGCAGGTTACATTCGATTACCTTGATATCGTTTTCACGAGCAAGGAACTGAATGTTAAACGGACCAGAGATATTCAGTTCTTTAGCAATCTGACGAGAAATGCGCTTGATACGGCGAACTGTTTCTACATACAGTTTCTGTGGCGGGAACTGGATAGTTGCATCTCCTGAGTGAACTCCGGCAAACTCAATGTGTTCGCTGATAGCATATGCTACGATTTCTCCGTTTTGTGCTACAGCGTCCATTTCTACTTCTTTGGCATGTTCGATGAACTGGCTTACAACAACCGGATGTTTCTTCGATACATTGGCTGCCAGCTGCAAGAAGCGTTCCAGCTCTTCCTGATTAGAACATACGTTCATGGCTGCTCCTGAAAGCACGTACGACGGACGAACCAATACAGGGAATCCAACTTTCTGTATAAAGGCATTGATATCTTCCATTGAAGTCAGCGCGCTCCATTCAGGCTGGTCTACACCGATGCGGTCGAGCATAGCCGAGAACTTGTCGCGGTCTTCAGCATTGTCGATGCTCTTGGCAGAAGTTCCCAGGATATTTACTTTCTGAGCATCCAGACGAAGTGCCAGGTTGTTTGGAATCTGTCCTCCGGTTGACACGATAACGCCATGAGGATTTTCCAAATCGAGGATATCCATTACACGTTCGAATGTCAGTTCGTCGAAGTACAGACGGTCGCACATATCGTAATCGGTAGATACTGTTTCAGGGTTATAGTTGATCATAACCGAACGGTATCCTTCTTTGCGGATAGTATTCAGCGCCTGAACACCGCACCAGTCAAATTCTACTGACGATCCGATACGGTAAGCACCCGAACCAAGAACAACGATACTCTTATGGTCGCCCAAATAGTGTACATCGTTTGCCACACCGCTATAAGTCAGATACAGGTAGTTGGTCTGTGCTGGATATTCGGCAGCCAGCGTATCAATCTGTTTAACGACCGGTACGATACCTACGCTCTTACGGTGGTTACGGACATCGATGATAGCATCTTCCATTTCTCCTTCGTAACCGATAGCACGTGCAACCTGGAAATCGGAGAATCCCTGACGTTTTGCCTTGTACAGCAAATCGTTTGGAAGCTGTGACAGCAACTTGTGGTTGTTGCCCCATTCGTGAAGTTCCTTCGAAGTCTGCATGATGTTCATCAGCTTGTCGAGGAACCACTTGTCTATCTTTGTCAGTTCATGAATCTGATCTACGGTATATCCAGCACGCATTGCCTTCGAGATAACGAAGATACGCTTGTCGGTCGGTTCACGCAATGCCTTGTCGATATCGGCAATCTGCAATTCTTTGTTTTCTACAAATCCGTGCATGCCTTGACCAATCATACGAAGACCTTTCTGGATAGCTTCTTCGAATGTACGGCCGATAGCCATCACTTCGCCGACAGACTTCATGCTTGAGCCCAGCTCACGGTCTACTCCGTGGAACTTACCTAAGTCCCAGCGAGGGATTTTACATACTACATAGTCCAGTGCCGGCTCGAAGAATGCAGAAGTTGTTTTGGTAACCGAGTTCTTCAAATCGAACAAACCGTAACCCAGACCCAACTTGGCAGCAACGAAAGCCAACGGATAACCGGTTGCTTTAGAAGCCAAAGCTGAAGAACGGCTCAGACGAGCGTTTACTTCGATTACACGATAATCTTCCGATTCGGGGTCGAACGCATATTGTACGTTACATTCTCCTACGATACCGATGTGACGTATAATACGGATTGCAAGTTCACGAAGTTTGTGATATTCACTGTTTGTCAGTGTCTGTGAAGGAGCTATTACGATAGACTCACCGGTATGAATACCCAGCGGGTCGAAGTTTTCCATGTTACATACCGTAATACAGTTGTCGAAACGGTCGCGCACTACTTCGTATTCTACTTCCTTCCAACCTTTCAAGCTCTTTTCTACCAAAACCTGCGGAGAGAAAGAGAAAGCTTTTTCAGCCAGTACGTTCAGTTCTTCTTCGTTATCACAAAAACCAGATCCCAGACCTCCCAGTGCATATGCCGCACGGATGATAACCGGATAACCCAGTTCTTTGGCAGCACGGCGAGCGTCTTCGATGTTTTCAACAGCTTCACTCTTGATGGTCTTTACATTGATTTCATCCAGCTTCTGAACGAACAGTTCACGGTCTTCTGTATCCATGATAGCCTGTACCGGAGTACCGAGTACACGTGCATTGTATTTCTCGAATATTCCTGCCTTGTAAAGAGCAACACCGCAGTTCAAGGCTGTCTGGCCACCAAATGACAATAATACGCCATCCGGACGTTCTTTGGCAATAACTTTCTCTACGAAATACGGAGTAACAGGCAAGAAATAGATTTTTGTCTGCCACGCCTTCCGAAGTTTGTACGGTAGCAATGTTCGGATTTATCAGGATAGTTTCGATACCTTCTTCCTTCAACGCCTTAAGTGCCTGCGAACCTGAATAGTCGAACTCACCAGCTTCACCGATTTTCAAAGCTCCGGAACCTAACAATAATACTTTCTTTATATTTTCTTTCATTGTTTTCTTTTGTTTTTAATGGATTACAGCAACTTTACAAACTCGTCGAACAGGAACTCTGTATCAGTAGGACCGCTGGCAGCTTCCGGGTGGAACTGTGCAGAGAACCAAGGGCTCTTCTTGTGGCGGATTCCTTCGTTAGAACCATCATTCATATTGATAAACAAAGGTTCCCAGTCGGCTCCTAATGTATTATTGTCTACGGCATAACCATGGTTCTGTGAAGTAATGAAACACTTTTCTGTTCCTACCATGCGAACCGGCTGGTTATGGCTGCGGTGACCGTATTTCAATTTGTAAATTTTTGCTCCTCCTGCTTTCGAAAGCAACTGGTTACCCATACAGATTCCGAAAATAGGCAGCTTTTCATTTTGCATAGCTTTACGAATGTTCTGTACAGCAGCATCACAAGTATCAGGGTCACCCGGTCCATTTGAGATGAACAACCCGTCGAACTCAAGTGAATTGAAATCGTAGTTCCAAGGTACGCGGATAATCTCTACATCACGTTTCAGCAAACAGCGGATGATATTCGATTTCACGCCACAGTCAACGAGAACGACTTTCTTCTTGCCTTCACCTTCGTTGTAACGGATTACTTCCTTGCATGATACCTTATCTACGTAATTTACTCCCGCATAAGTTGCTTCAGGAACATTGTCTGGTTCATCATCGAAAACGATTTTTCCCATCATCACACCATGTTCACGCAATACCTTGGTCAGCTCACGTGTATCAATACCTGTAATACCAGGAATCTGTTCACGCTTTAACCAGTCACCCAAGCTCTCTACCGCATTCCAGTGAGAATACTTTTCACTGTAGTCGCTTACAATAATCGCTTCGGCATGAATCTTTTCACTCTCCATAAAAGTAGGCAGACCGTTTGCTTCGATTGTGAAAGGAGGAACTCCATAATTGCCCACCAGCGGATAAGTCAGCGTCATTAACTGACCTGCATACGAAGGATCGGTCAAGCTTTCCGGATAACCGGTCATTGCGGTGTTGAACACAACTTCACCGGCTACCGGCTTCTCATAACCGAACGACTTGCCATGAAAGCGGCTCCCGTCGTCGAGGATTAATGTAACATTTCTCATTTTCTATCTATATCGTTTTCTTTAATATTGTTTTTCTTCTTTATATAAAGGCACCAAAACTGCTAGCGACTTCGTTCTGTAACGTTTCAGAACTGATAAATCTCTTCTACGTAATTGATAAAGGCCTGATTGACGAGTTTCACTCCACCCGGTGTCGGATAATCACCGCTGAAGTACCAGTCACCTAAATGTGCCGGACATGCCTCGTGCAATCCATCAAGTGTCTGATATACGATTTCAACCTTTGCCTGTGTACCAGCCGGAGTCAGCAATTGTACCATCTTGGCAGAAATTTCTTCGTCGGTGAATGGAGCATAAATTTCTTTCACGTAATTCACCATCTCTTCCTTCGGAAGTCCAAGCTGTGCTTTCGACTTACGATATGCTTCTTCTATCACATGCTGCATTCCTCTCTCTTCAAGCAATGCTATCGCGGCCTTGAAAGCAATGAACTGTTCCATACTTGCCATATCAATACCGTAATAATCAGGATAGCGCACCTGTGGAGAAGAAGATACAATCACAATTTTCTTCGGATGAAGACGGTCGAGTATGCTGATAATACTCTGTTTCAAGGTAGTACCACGTACGATACTGTCGTCTATAATAACCAGATTGTCTTCATAAGGAATCAAGCTGCCATAAGTTATATCGTACACATGTGTAGCAAGGTCATTACGTGTATTTCCTTCAGCAATGAAAGTACGCAATTTGATATCCTTGATTGCAACTTTCTCACTACGTATACGCTGTGACAGAATCTGCTCCAATTCTGTATGACTCGGCTTGTGTCCCAGGGCCTCAATACGCTGCACTTTCAGTTCATTCAGATAGTTATCGAAACCTTCCAACATTCCATAAAAGGCAACTTCTGCTGTATTCGGTATGAAAGAGAATACGGTATGTACTACATCGTAGTCTATTGCCTTCAGTATCGGATTAACCAGTTTCTTCCCCAACAGTTTACGTTCGCGGTAAATATCGATATCACTTCCTCGACTGAAATAAATCCGTTCGAACGAACAAGCCTTCTTTTCTTTCGGCTCATTGATTTGAGCCAGACGCATTTCTCCCTTTTTGTTTACCAGAATAGCTTGTCCGGGCAGTAACTCATGAATACTGTCAGCCGGTACATTCAATGCTGTCTGTATAACCGGACGTTCGGATGCCAGCACCATGATTTCTTCATCCATATACCAGAATCCTGGACGGATGCCCCATGGGTCACGTACAGCAAAACTTTCACCGCTACCAGTCAGCCCACATATCACATAACCTCCATCCCACTTCGGACTGGATGTCTTCAATACGTTAGTCAAATCAATACGGTCTTCAATAGCATGTGTAATATCCATACCCTCCAGACCTTCAGCCTTACACTCATTGTAAAGACGCTCCACTTCACGGTCCAGACGATGTCCCACCTGTTCCAACATGATATATGTATCGGCATATTTACGAGGATGCTGTCCGAAGGCAGTAATGTCGGCGAATATTTCATCCACATTTGTCAGATTGAAGTTTCCGCACAAAGCAAGATTCTTGGCACGCCAGTTATTGCGACGCAGAAAAGGATGTACATACGAAATACCACTCTTTCCTGTTGTAGAATAACGTAAGTGTCCCATATAGAGCTCTCCGGCAAAGGGCAAGCACTTTTTCGCATATTCAGCATCACGAAGCTGTTCGGCTGTAAGATCTTTGAAATAGCTGTGTACCGTTCCGAATATTTCAGTAATGGCTCCAGCTCCCAATCCTCTTTCGCGGAACATATATTCCTCTCCCGGATCAGCCTGAAGTTTTACACACGCAAGTCCCGCAGCTTCCTGACCGCGATTATGCTGTTTTTCCATCAGCAAATACAACTTATTAAGCCCGTACATCCACGTGCCATACTTTTCCTGATAATACTCTAGTGGTTTCAGCAAGCGAATCATCGCTACTCCACATTCATGCTTTAGCGGTTCCATATTATTTCGTATCGTTTAGTTGGCTACTCTATATATACAAAAATACCTGAACTTACTGAAAAGTAATTCCAGGTATTTTTATTATTAACGCATTTGCTTAAAATCTTACAAAAGAAAAAATCAGAATGAGTAATGCCTAATGTAGCATTATTCAGAAAAAAGGAAAGCTTCGAGGAAAACGAAATCCCGAAAAGACCTCTGTTTTCCACCACTGCCTGAATCAAATTCTGCAATCTCGAATCCGGAGTAAAACCTTTTTTCTTTACCTGTTTCACTAAACTACACATTAGGGTACATCACAATTCGGGATGCAAAGATAAAGATTTATTGGCATATTTCGAATATGTTTCTTAAAATAATCTACATCTTTTTTAAAAACTTATCTCCCGACTGTAAAAAAACAGGTCATACAGGTTATTCTTGCCAGCCTCCTTCCAAGTGCTTTATAAAGATTTACCATAACTAATCTGCTTGTCGCGTACGGCATTACTCAAACCTATCTGAGCGTCCAGATATCCACGTTGTGCATCCAGCAAATCCATATAACCGATAACTCCGTTCAGATATTGAAGCTGTGCAAGGTCAAGAGTACTTTTCGATGCCTGTTCCAGACGCAGACGAGTTTCATAGATTTCCTTTATCTTATTAAATTCGGCTATGGCATTATAAGCATCTTTAAAGGCATTCAGTACAGCTTTTTCGTATGCATAAGCTGCTTGTTCGCAAGCTGCCTTCTTTGCTTTCAGCATCGCACGATTCTTTCCCATAGCAAAAATCGGTTGCAGAATGTTAGCACTCAACAAATGGTAAGGCGATTTCAGTACATCACTCAATGCAGCACTCTCGCTACCATAAGTAGCAGTCAACGTTATGCGAGGGAACAAATTGGTAAAAGCCACTCCTACCGCAGCATTTGCAGCAATGACAGCCTGCTCTGCCTGACGGATATCCGGCCGGCGTTCCAGCAGTGCTGAAGGCAAACCTACGGGTAAACTGGCAGAAAGCATAACATCTTCGGGCAACACCGAACGTTTGATATGATGTGGATATTCGCCACTTAAAAATGCGATTTCATTTTCTTTCAGAGAAATCTTACGCTCCAGGTCAGGAACCAATGTTGCTGTTCGTGCCAACTCCACCTGTGCCTGACGAAAAGCAGTTTCAGAAGTCAGTCCACCTTCGTAACGCACGCGCGCCAAATGCAAACTTTCCCGACGGGCATCTACTGTCTTTTGTACGATAGACAGTTCATTATCCAACGCAACCAGTTCAAAGTAAGCCTGAGCAACCTGTGCAACCAGACTCATACGAAGCGCACGCTGATTTTCGACAGATCCCATAAATTCGGCAAGACTCTTATCGCGTGCCCAACGAAGATTGCCCCATAAATCAAAGCTCCCACGAAACAGAAGCCTTGGCATCAATCTCATAATCGGACTTATAATGATTGCCTCCATAATTTTCCGCTTCCTTCTCAGCATACACCTTTGCACCGACTGCCGGGAACATATTTGCATAATCAATGCGTTTCATTGCAGCCAACTCCTTAACGCGCGCTGCGGCTATCAGCATATCTTTATTATACGACAAGGTCTTACGTATCAATCCTTGCAAGGTCGTATCGGTGTAGAGCTGTTCCCACGGATAATCTCCGATGGAAACAGTGTCTACACTCATGCTGTCGAGCGTTTCGGGCAAGTCCAGTTTCGGACGAGTATAATGTTTGCCCAACTGACAACTACCCAAAAGCAACAGAGTCGTCAGCATGTATAAAAAGCGATAAGTATATTTCGTTCGTTTCATACGTTTCAGGTTTTGTTAATTAGCTTTTTTTGTTTTCAGCTTGTTTTTCGCCTTATAAATCATCACAAAGAAGAAAGGCACAAGCAAAATACCTACCGTCACAGCGACAATCATACCAAAGAATACACCCGTTCCGATAGCTTGACGGCTGGCCGAACCCGGTCCGGTTGCAATAACCATAGGAACCATACCCAGAATGAAAGCCAGTGATGTCATCAGGATAGGACGGAAACGAAGATGAGCTGCATGCAAAGCTGCTTCCACCAAGTCTTTTCCATTATCTACTTCCTCTTTGGCAAACTCAACAATCAAAATGGCATTCTTGGCTGCCAGACCAATCAACATAACCAAACCAATCTGGAAATAGGTATCATTTTCCAATCCACATAAAGCTACTCCGGCATACGCTCCAAGCACAGCAACCGGAAGCGAAATAAGCACGGCAATAGGAATACTCCAACTTTCATACAGTGCTGCAAGGAACAAAAATACGAACAAGAATACCAATGCGATAATGGCTCCGGTCTGACCTCCCGCCTGCTTTTCCTGATAAGAAAGTCCACTCCACTCAACACCAATGTTACTTGGAAGCTTTTCGCGTGCAATCTGTTCCAGAATCTCCATTACCTGTCCGGAGCTGGCGCCATTGGCTGCCGTACCGCGAATAATGGAAGTATTAAACATATTGAATCGCTTAATACTACCCGGACCAGTCGTATAATCGGTTGTACCCAGTGAAGTCAGCGGAATCATATCGCCATCACTTCCTCTCACGAAATACAAGCCGATATTGTCACGGTGCTCACGATAAGGGGCCTCAGCCTGAATATATACACGATAAATACGGTTGAACATATTAAAGTCGTTCACATAGACCGAACCTGTATAAGCTTTCATGGTAGAGAAGACATCTGCCATCGGCACTCCCGACAATTTGACTTTATCACGGTCAACATCGAAATACAACTGAGGTATTTCAGCCTGCAACGAAGTAGAAAGCCCTGCAAACTCCTTACGTTGCGAAGCATAATACATCAATGTATCGGTAGCACGAACCAGATCATCATAAGTTGCATCTCCACGAGCTTCAAGCTGCATTTCGAAACCACCTGAAGTACCCAATCCCGGAATAACAGGAGGAGTAGACAAATAGACTTTGCACTCAGGATATTGCTTCAGTTCATCCTGAACATCCTGCATGATTTGTCCGATAGTTGTATCATCTCGCTGTTTCCATTCTTTCAGTATCACGGTAAGCTGACTGCGGGCCTGACTGGTTCCTACACGCGGACTGCTACCGGTAACGTTCTGAACATATTCTACAGACGGATCTTTCATCAGGAAAGCTACAGCTCTGTCGGTTACCTCACGGGTTCTTTCCAGTGTAGTACCTTCCGGTAGTTCAAGCTCTACGGTAAAGAATCCCTGATCTTCAGTGGGAAGGAAGCTGGTAGGAACCAGACGGTGGAACATAAATATACATATAATTACGATACCGAAACCGACTATCACCCGACGCGGATGTTTGACAACTCGCTTTATACCTGCCACATATTTAGTATTTCCAATAGCAAGCCATTTATTGATGAATGTAAACACGCGATTTTTCGGCTTATTAGGATCGGTTGGCTTCAAAATGAGCGAACACATTACCGGGCTCAAAGTCAATGCTACAACAGTAGAAAGGATTACAGATACGGCAATAGTCACACTGAACTGACGATACAGCTGGCCTGTAATACCTGACAGGAAACTTACCGGAACGAATACTGCTGCAAGAACCATTGAAGTTGCAATCAAAGCACCTGTCAGTCCGTCCATAGCTTTCTTAGTAGCTTCATATGGACTGAGCTTTTCTTCTTCCATGATACGTTCAACATTTTCTACTACCACAATGGCATCATCCACCACAATACCGATGGCAAGAATCAATCCCAGCAAAGTAAGCATATTGAGCGAGAAGCCGAATATAAGCATGAAGCCGAATGTTCCGATCAAGGAGATGGGCACAGCCACAATCGGGATAACCGTTGCACGCCAGCTTTGCAGAGAAAGGAATACCACGATAATAACCAGAACCAATGCCTCGAACAAGGTTTTATATACCTCATGAATAGATTCTGAAATATATGTCGTTATATCAAACGGTATCTCATACTGCAATCCTTCGGGGAAATTCTTACTGATTTCCTCCATCGTTTCCTTTACTTTTTCTGCTACATCCATTGCGTTTGCACCAGGCAACATGTAAATACCTAATACAGCCGCATTACCTCCGTTTATACCACTCTCCGTAGTATACGAGGAAGCTTCAAGCGAAACGCGTGCAACATCACGCATACGGATAAGCGAACCGTCGGCATTGGCACGAAGCACGATTTCTTCGAACTGGCTAACCGTAGAAAGACGGCCCTGAGCCGTGATAGGGATGGTAATATCCAATCCGCTGACCGGCTGCTGTCCCAGCACACCAGCTGCCGACTCACGGTTCTGGTCTTTTAAAGCATTCTGAACATCCTGTACAGTCAGTCCAAAATTAGCCAGTTTGGCCGGATCTACCCATATCTGCATCGCGTAATAGCGGCTACCGATATTTGACACACGTCCTACTCCAGGCACACGACGAAGCAAGTCGAGCACATTGATTGTCGCAAAGTTACTCAAATAAATTTCGTCAAACTTCGGATCATCCGAACGAAGACAGATGGTCATCAACTGGCTGGCTGCCTGTTTTTCCACCGAAATACCGTTTTGGATAACTTCGGCAGGAAGACTCGATTCCGCCAGCTTGATACGGTTCTGTATTTCTACCGCAGCCAAATCAGGATCTGCTGAAATATCGAATGTCACAGTTGCCGAGAAACCTCCTGAGTTGGAGCTGTTCGACTCCATATAAAGCATACCAGGAGTACCGTTAAGTTCCTGCTCTATCGGTGTAGCAACAGCCTGCGATACAGTCACGGCACTTGCACCCGGATAAGATGCACTGATCTTCACTACCGGAGGAGTGATTTGAGGGTACTGGTCTATCGGCAACATTTGCAGTCCGATAATACCCACAATAACTATTAATATAGAGATGACAGCCGAAAAGACCGGTCTGTCGATAAAGAAACTCACTTTCATGAATCGTAAAGTTTAATGGGTTAATATGGTTAATCCTCTTTCTGCTCTTCCGACTCTGCCTTCGGAGCCTCACCTACACGGACTTTCAGTCCCGGAGTCAGTTTGTGGTAACCTTCAGTTACAATCATTTCTCCCGGTGCTAGTCCTCTTTCTACTACCATATTATTCTGGAATTCAGGTCCAAGTTCGATAAAACGCTTTTCTACAGTAGAGTCACGGCGCATTACGAAAACATAGGCTCCACCCTTTTCTATAATCAATGATTTTTGTGGAACAACGGTAGCATTTTCACGTACATCAAGCAAAAGTTTTACTTTAGTAAACTGTCCCGGCAAAAGAACATGCTCAGGATTTGCCATTTCTGCACGTACGGAGAATGTTCCGGTTTTCGGATTAACCTGAGGCTCCGCAAAATCTACTACACCTTTCTGTTCGTATACACTGTTGTCGGGCAAAGTAATAGTAACAGTAGGCTGCCATGAGCGAGTAGAATCTTTCTGTCCCAATGTAACATTACGCTCCTTACTTTTCAGATAATCGAGTGCCGTCATACTGAAATCGACAAGCACTGTATCACTTTTCACGATAGTAGCAAGCAACGATTTACCGCTTCCGCCTACTAAAGTTCCCAAATCGACGTGTCTTTCACTTATCTGACCGGAAATAGGAGAACGAACAATCGTATATCCCAATTCAAGTTCTGCCTGATCCAGATCAGCACGGCTCATACCAACACTGGCCACAGCCGTTTCGTATGCAGCTACAGCATTATCAAGGTCAAGCTGGCTGGCAGCATTCTGCTGATACAATGGCCGGATACGTTCCAGGTCACGTTCAGCCTTACGGGCCTGAGCCTCATCTTTCTTCAACTGCGCACGTACCTTATCGGCTTTGGCACGATACTGGTCTTGATTGATAACAAAAAGTACCTGATTACGTTTTACATATGTACCCTCGGCAAATAACATCTGTTCAAGGAAACCTTCCACACGGGCACGGACCTCGACGAATTGTTGCGCACGAATACGGCCTACGTATTCTCCATACAATTCTACATCCTGTTGCTGAACAGGAGCAACACAAACTATAGGAGCTTCAGGCTCAACATGCTTTTCTCGTGTGAGAAACAAATAAAGTGCAATGATAATGACGATGCCGATTGCAGCATAAATACTCTGCTTCTTTTTTAACTTTAATTCTTTCCTTGTCAAAAAACGTTTCATACTTTCTTTTTGATTTTTTTATTATTAGATGCCATAGGAACAAGGGCAATACCTGTGCCAAAGGTACGAAAATATTTTTGTATATTGAAAATCAGAGCATCATGACAAACGAATATAAACAGAAGTTGAGGATTTTTCTGATAAGTTGTGGAAATTATCCACAATCAAGCCACATTTTTATTCCCCATTTTCTCTTCTCCTATCTTCCTATAAAAAGAAACATGCAAAATATTTTCCTCGTTCTTTTCTAAAAGAATCAACACCAACATTCAGATTCCCATGATGTTTTTCCTATCTTTTTCATACTTTCAGAACGGGAAAGCTCGCCTCTGAATAATATTTTTGCTAACTTTGCATCCGAAAAAAATCTTTAAACAAAATGATATTAGAGGAACATTTAGAAACTACTGTAAAGGTTCACGACCAGCAGTTGCACCGGCGAGTTGATCTTTTGCTTCGTACAGGAAAACTTTTGGTAGAGAGTTTGGCTGATACCAATCGAATTGTGAGAAACATGAAGCGTACAGCAGCTTATTTAGGTATCCCCGAAGAAAAGTTGCACATTAACGTAAGTTTCACCATGCTGATGGTGAATGTAAGTGACGGCGATTATTCGTTTACAAAATTCCAGCGAATCGAAGGACATGGCGTAAACATGACTGCCATTTCTGAAGTAAGCAAACTCTCATGGAGAGCTATAGAAAATGACTACACGCTCGACCAGTATGAAGAAGAGCTAGAGAAAATACGTACCAAGAAGCGTAATTATACTCCCCTGCAAGTCGCTATCGGAGCAGGTTTTGCCTGTGGAGGATTCTGTATTCAGTTCGGTTGCGACTGGATGGCATTCTTATATGCGTCTATTGCCGCTATTATCGGTATGCGCGTAAGACAGAAATGTAACGAGTCGGGCTTGAATCATTATATGGGTATTGCCATTTCTGCATTCATTGCTACTATGATAGCATGGGCCTCTACTTTCCTTCCTGCCGAATGGACTAATACTCCGTGGCATCCGTTGCTGGCATGCGCACTGTTCATCGTGCCGGGAGTTCCATTGATTAACTTTGTAGACGATATGCTCGACAATTACATACAAGTAGGTATCGTACGTGCAGTCAATACCTTGTTAATGGTGGCAGCTATGGCATTCGGTATTGCCTTTGCTGTAAAATTATGTAGCATCGCCGACTTCTTCCCGACTATCAGTATGGTTCCTCACCACGCTTATTGGGAATATGCACTTGCCGCAGCTATCTCGGCCATGGGCTTCTCTATGATCTTCAATATCCAACGCCGGTTATTATGGGTAGTAGCTATAGGAGGAATACTCGCTGTATGTACCCGTAATTTCGTAAACCTTGGACCAAGCACAGACAACATTGGTCTGGATATGGGTCTGGTTATCGGTTCGTTTGCCGGTTCTGTATTGGTTAGCTTAATTGCAATTAAAGCCGTACACTGGTTCCATGTGCCCAACCATGTGCTAACCATCCCATCTGTCATCCCCATGATTCCGGGAGTATTGATGTATCGCATGCTGTTCGGTTTAATCAATATGAACGTTCAGTCAATCGATCAAGTTACCCCGCTGATGAAGGCAATCGAAAGTGGTGTAAACTCGGGACTGGTTATTATGTGTATTGCACTAGGTGTTGCTATTCCTAATATCTTCGGACGTAAATATATCGCGTCATCAAAGAACAAACGTCTTGCAGCTATCTTGAAAGAACGTAGAGCAAGAGGTAAGTTTGTAGAATGGTAATACAGACAATATAAATAAGGAGTAAGTAAAGGGCGAAAAGTTAAGATATCCAAATATCATAATCTTTCGCCTTTTATATTTGTTTAAAGAAAGAACTGCCTGTTTCAGGCAAATAGTAATTCAATATAAATATATACAATATTATGATCAGACTAAACGTATTTATCAGAGTAAAAGAAGAAAAGCGTGAAGCAGTACTCGTTGCTGCTAAAGAACTTGTAACAGCATCTCAAAAAGATAAAGGCTGTATTGCTTACGATGTATTCGAAAGTGCAACTCGCCACGATGTACTGATGATTTGCGAAACATGGAAAGATGCAGAAGCATTGTCAGCTCATGAACATACTCCTCACTTTATGACACTGGTTCCACAGATAGAAGAACTGGCTGAAATGAAGATAGAGAAATTCGAATTCTAAAATACAGTATACGGCATTTGTCCTCTGATGGAACAAATGCCGTATTTTTTATAAAGCATTACATTTCAAACTTTGTATTCCGCATATCTCCTGTTTCAGCAAACGCTATATGCATCTTCAGTGCATTACGCAATGACATAGGAGTATGACATCCTTTTCCTTCCGAAAGCTTCAGATAATCCCAAAGCAGCTCTTTATAATCAGGATGAGCACAGTTTTCAATGATACAACGTGCACGCTGTGAAGGTGACTTGCCACGCAAATCGGCAACGCCTTGCTCGGTAACCAAGATCCGTACATCGTGTTCAGTACTGTCTACATGCGAAACATGAGGAACAATCGATGAAATAAGTCCATCTTTAGCCGTAGAAGGAGTAGTAAATATGGAGAGATAGGCATTTCGTGCAAAATCGGCCGAACCTCCAATTCCATTCATCATCTTGCTGCCTAAGACATGTGTACTGTTGACATTGCCAAATATATCTGCTTCCAGGGCTGTATTGACCGCTATTATTCCCAAACGACGAATCATTTCGGGATGATTGGTTATCTCCTGCGGACGCAACAAGACTCTTTCTTTCATCACGTCAATATTATCGTAAAGCATATCCAGACGGTCATCAGACAATGTCAACGAACTTCCGGCAACAAAACGGATGCGCTCTTGCATCATCAGATCGATAACTGAATTTTGAATGACTTCCGTATACATGGAAAATGCCGGGAGTTTTTTATCGGCTCCCAATGCTCCTAACACAGCATTAGCTATATTACCTACCCCTGACTGCAATGGCAGAAATTCTCGTGGTATGGCTCCCCGCTGATATTCTCCCAAAAGAAAATCAGCAACATTCTGCCCAATTCGACTAGTAGTATCATTCAGTGGAGTAAAAGCTGCTATCCGATCTCGTTCATTCGTACGAACCACTCCCACAACCTTTTCAGGATTAACCCTTACACTGATACTTCCTGCGCGATCATTTACCCGATAAATCGGAATCTCTCTTCGGTATGGTGGAGCATCAGGAATATAGATATCATGCATTCCGGTCAACTTGCCGGCATGGGCTTCGTTTAACTCAATAATAACTTTATGGGCAACCTGTATCAAGGTAGGAGAAATTCCGACCGATGTACTAAGCACAATATCTCCTTCTTCTGTGATGTCGGATGCCTCAACAATAGCTACATCTATAGCTCCCAGAAAACCGTAACGTACATCCTGACCTATCTGCGAAAGATGCACGTCATAATACTGTACTTCTCCTGCATTGATAGCATTACGCATTTCTTTATTCGACTGAAAAGGAGTACGAAAAGCTACGGCATGTGCCTGTGCCAATGCAGAATCAACTTGACTTCCGGTAGCTCCTCCGGTTATAAGTCCAACTTTAAACTCTTTACCTTCACTGTGTAGTTTTTCGGCATAAACGGCCAAAGCAGCCGGAACAGCCTTAGGTGTTCCCACAGACGAGAAGCCTCCTATGCCTATCGTGTTTCCATTATGAATACTGGCGGCAGCTTCTTCTGCCGATATAAAAGAATATTTCATGTTGTAACAAATGTATCAGTTATAATATTTTGACAGCAAAATTAGGACAGATTGTTTAAAATAGCAATACAAAAAGTATTTTTTAGGATCAACGTAAAAACTTGAGGGGTTAATTCAATAAATATTATCTTTGCCTACAAGAATAAAAATAAAATATAATGGAAACAAACGGTTATCGTCTCCTTCTCCCGGAAGGAACTCTTGATTATTTCAACATATCAGATGTAAAGGAAAGCAGTACTGAAATAACAATCTATCTTGAAGAGAAGAATGAAGTTCCGAAAGAGTACTCTGAGAGCAAAGTTGAGAGCAAGGGCTTTTATGATCCGATAACCGTACAAGACTTTCCAATCCGCGGAAAGAAGGTATATCTAAACATCCGTCGCCGCCGATGGGTTTTAAAGGATGAGGACTGCTATGTAAGCCGTAACTGGAAACTGGTTGCCCAAGGCAGCCGCATGACGCAAGAATTTGCGTCTTTTTTAAAAGAGTTATATTGATACGCTTCCTGTCAGCTGTAAGCTTTTGGGAACTCTGTTCGGTATTGACGGTGATCTTTTTGAAAGACAGTATCGCAATCATCTGAGCGGATATTTGAAATGGCCCCAACTCCCACACGCAGAAGAATGGATTCTGTTTGAGAAAAACATCGGAGCATACGTAGGTATAGACGAAGTGTGTCTTTCGCGCGGTGAATTATATACCATATTGATAAACAAGGAGAAAAGAGGAGCTGCTGGAAGTATTATCGCCATCATAAAAGGCACTGACGTAAAGACTGTTATATCCATCCTTCTGAAGCTTTCCAGACGCAAGCGCTTTCAGGTAAGAGAAATAACACTTGATATGGCTCCGAATATGGAGCAAATAGCCCGTATCTGTTTTCCTACCGCCCGTCGTGTTACAGACCGTTTCCATGTACAGAAGCTCGCTTATGAAGC
>ENA-OQBV01000437-OQBV01000437.1-human-gut-metagenome-genome-assembly--contig:-NODE-437-length-23451-cov-6.304750_pt1 | contig 23451 bp, 13 predicted proteins | sample MGYA00242750_ERZ504559 | MGnify/ENA primary metagenome ERZ504559 (study PRJEB26092, sample SAMD00036230) | human gut metagenome | host: Homo sapiens | study: EMG produced TPA metagenomics assembly of... | reverse complement strand
TTACGCTTGTTTTGATTTGCAACACTAAGATAAGTGAAAAATCTGACATGGCAAAATCCTGAGCAACTTTTTGTTGCTCAGGAACTTATAAATAAAGTTAAATCAAAGTGTTGCGGAATTAAGGTTACAGAGAAATTTACATTTACAGGAGGATTTGACGGGCGTTATTACAAAGGTTATCACAAGGAAGTCATCGATAACCTGCTAGGCGGTGCGTATTATATTCCGGGCAGCAAACATCTAGATTATGAATCTTCTAATGTTATTCTGAAAGAGGGTGATATCGTTCAGTATCATAGTGTGGGTGAAATTGTTTGGGCAGGTCTGTTCGCGCAGGCAGAATATAGTACAGATAAGTGGTCGTCTTTCCTTTCTGCTTCTATCACCAACGAATCATACCGCTATCATGACAAGGGTGGGAATGTAGACGGAAAGAAAATTTCCGATTTCTATCACTTCCAACCGTGGAGTGTTAAAGCTGGATATAATTATAAATTTAATAGGAACCACAATGTATTCGTTAATGGCGGATACTTTACCCGTGCTCCATTTTTCAATTCTGTATTCCCTAACAATAATGTTTCTGCCAATGCCGATGCTCCTTATGAAAAGATTATGACATTTGAGTTAGGGTACGGTTTTAACAATGAGTATTTTAATGTGGCGTTGAATGGATATTATACCCGCTGGATGGATAAGTCGACCCGCAGAAGAGTTGGGCAGGAATATGCCAATATCACAGGTCTGGATGCCATTCATATGGGAGTAGAGCTGGAAGCGACTTATAAACCGGTCAAAACTTTCGAACTGAAGGGAATGTTCTCGCTAGGCGACTGGAAATGGGCAGATGATGTACATTTCACCATTTATGATGAGGCAAGCAAGCCTATTGGTACATACGATGCCTATGTAAAGGATGTGCATGTGGGTAACTCTGCACAACTTACCGCTGCGCTGTCTGCTTCGTGGGAAGTTTTTAAAGGTTTGAAACTGAATGCCGATTATAATTTTGCTGGTAAGAATTACGCTGACTTCGATCCGTCGAACCGTACCAGCAAGTCGGATGCCGGCATTGATTCCTGGAAGATGCCTAACTTCTATACCATCGATCTGGGACTCAGCTATCGTTTCGATTTATGTAAAGGATTGAAGGCTGTGATTTACAGTAATGTGTATAACTTGACAAACACTTGCTATGTAGCGGATGCAACAGACGGTGCAACTCATGACTGGGATTCTGCTTTGGTATTCTATGGGTTTGGAAGAACATGGTCTACCGGATTTAAAGTAATGTTCTGATGACTAACTTAAAATATGATTTGGGTATGAAATTGAAATATAATTTAATAGCATTGTTTTTCTTTGGTGGTTTGCTGGCTGCATGTGATCCGATGGAAGATATTTATAATGAAATAGATTCGGAAGGTATCACCATTACGAAGACTGAGGAGGAATATATCCTGGTAAAGGCCGATTATGAATCTATAGCTAAAGCCGCGGAGGCTGATGCACAGACGGATGAAGAAAAGGCATTGGCAAAACAGGTAGCTTCTGATTTGGCTCTGAATTCTTTTGCTTCGGCAGAAAAGTATGTTCCGGCTATATTGGCAAATATGTATGGATCATGGGGAAAAGGGTCTACCGTAGGGGTTACATATAACTATCAGGAAGATACTTCGGAAACTCTGAAGAAATTTTCTGTTGTGTCTGCTTATACCTTAAGTGGAGATGATTATAAGACTATATGGGGAAATAATTTCTTATCTCCTTCTCATGCTCCTAATGTGGAGATTCCCAAGATTTTAGCGACTCGTATGGAAGATGCCAAGGAAGGGGATTTTTGTCTGGTAGATTATATGTATGACCTGAATGATCCGGTGGAAGGTACGGATTATCTGAGTGAAAATTTTAACTCATGTACTGCTAAACAGCCAATTGAAATTGAGGGATGGAAACAAATCAGTGTGAAAGGTACAGAACAGTGGTCGGCAAATGTCTATAAAGGTGACGGAGCAGCTGAGTTGTCTGCTTACAAAGCTGACGGAGAATTGGAGAATTACTTGATAACTAAACCTGTAAAAATTGAATCTGCTGATGCCTTGTTAACTTTTGATATTGTGTTCGGGCATTATAACGGAGATGCTTTTAGCGTATTGATTTCTGATACGTATAATGCTGGGGAGGCATTCGACGTATCTGCATGGACTGATATCACCGATTACTTTACTTATCCGGTTCCTATGGAAAGCGGATATACGGATAAAACGAATGTCGGAACTTATTCGCTGAAGTCTTTTAATGGAAAAAACATTTATGTTGCTTTTCGATATCGTGGAGCAAAAGGCGGGATTACAACGACCATACAGTTGGATAATGTAAAAATAACTACTTCACAGCCTACTCAGCAGAAACCTTATAATTCCCTGTTCCAGTTTATAAATGGTAAATGGGGGGCTTATTTAGGCAATGATATTCTGGTGGTTACTCCTAGTGATTATGACGCAATGGGTGATCCCGGAAAAAATGACAATTTCTCTTCTTCTCTCAAACCGGTAGATTATTTGCCTGTATTCTTATCTCAAAAATTACCTTATGCAAAAAAAGATGATCGTCAAGTTGTTTTGTATAAGTATTATGATGGAAAAGTAACTACTGCAGTGGCAGATGAATATTTGTTAGATGCTACTTGGGTATTGAATAATAATATTGTTCTTCATGAAAAAGAAACTTTTTTACATAATGGTGAGAAATGGCTGTTCGATCCTACCATAACCGTTTCGATGACTGTCGATGACTATCAATATCTTGTGAACTGGGTTGCGGAGAATAAGCCTGCTTATTTGGATAAAGACTACCCCGACACTGGAGAATGGTGGTTTGGTGCATCTTCTCATTATAAGAATTTTAATATACAGATGTATAAGCGTACAGGAAATGACCCTGAAGGATTGGTAGATAAAGAAGATGAGCAGAAGGCTAATGCTTACCTGATGCAGCAGATTCAGGTTGCATGCGGAATGGTACTTGCTCATAATTATCCCGATGCTCCTACACAGATGAACGGTGTAGATTTGTATTATAAAATACAAGCTGTGGTTTATGATGGAACAAGTTATTTATATGAGTTCCGTTATAAGAGTTTAGGAGAAGGACAATTTTGAAGTTGCAGGAGATCCTGTGAAACTTTGATGCTAAAAGTTATTATTTAATAATAGAGGGGGATTGAATGTGATTGTTTTACATTCAATCCCTCTGTTATCCTATATCTTTTGTATGAAAAAATATCTGTTTGCGTTTTTCTGGGCATGTCTGGTAATAGCGGGCTATGCTCAAGAGCAGAAAGGTAGGGTCTACGGAGTTGCCTTTTATAACCTCGAAAATTTGTTTGATACGAAGCACGATGAGGGTAAGAAAGATTATGAATATCTGCCCGACGGAAGAAATAAATGGGACGATAAGAAATATCAGTCGAAACTGAAAAATATGTCGACGGTACTTGGATCGCTGGCTACCGACAAGACACCTGAGGGGGCTGCGGTAATAGGTATGGCTGAGGTGGAAAACCGTCATGTGCTGGAAGATTTGCTGAAACAGCCGGCACTGGCCGATCGCGGGTATGAGATTATTCATTATGAAGGACCGGACGAAAGAGGTGTGGATTGTGCTTTCTTTTACAACCCGAAACTGTATACAGTGACAGCTACCAAACTGGTTCCTTATGTATTGGCTCAACCTACAGATCGTCCGACACGCGGTTTTCTGATTGCTGACGGTAAACTGGCTGGCGAACGTGTGGCTTTTATTGTAAATCACTGGCCATCGCGTGGAGCTGAATCTCCGGCTCGTGAGCGTGCAGGTATGCAGGTACGTGCACTGAAGGATTCGCTGCAACGTCTGGATTCGAAAATCAAGATTGTAATCATGGGCGACATGAACGATGATCCTATGGATAAAAGTATGGCAGAAGCCTTGGGAGCAAAGCGTGAAATGAAGGATGTGAAGAAGAAAGATTTATATAATCCTTGGTGGAATACGCTTGCCGGAGGCGATGGTACATTAAAGTATAGAGGTAAATGGAATTTGTTCGACCAGATTGTTTTTACTGGCAATTTCCTGAATAAACGCTATAAAAAGCTGAGTTACTTCACTCATGAAATATTCAAGCGTGATTACCTGATACAAGCGGATGGAAAATACAAAGGCTATCCTTTGCGTACGCAGGCTGGAGGCAGATGGATGAATGGATATAGCGACCATCTTCCGACTGTAGTATATTTTATTAAAAGATAAGCATACTTGTTCTGCTTGGTATAAAAGTTGTATTGGGACTTTAACGTCCTGATACAACTTTTTTATTTTAATATAAATTGTAAATATGTAATATCTAAATCTTTTAGACATGATAATGTGAAGTAAAGATGATTATGATTTAATATATTGATAATCAGCTGTCTATATATGATGGCGTACGTTGTTAATAACTAAGTTGTGTAAATCGTAAGTTGGATAAGAATGTGTCATTCTGATTAATTGTAATCTAAATTGATAATTTGTTATGCAATGCTTTTTCTTTTGAAAAATGTTAGCTATTTAGAAGACTAAATATTAATTTTTCTATTCAGAAATATATTGTTACATAAAGTATTATTGGTTTGTTGAGCTTATTAACATAATCAAGTTAATGTGATGATATTTTTTTAATAGGGAGTTTTATTTTTTGATTTTTTTTGCTTATATTTGTTATCTGCTTTATAAATGACACAAAATTAAATCTCTATGCAGGAGAGTGCATTTGCTCTTTTTTACATGCTTGTTATGCGAGAAATTTAAAAATTAAACAGACAAAAATTAAAAACCTATAATCATTATTTTATCTTTGGTTCGGCTGGATTAGTGAAATAATATATTAACTTTTAATGAAAAAACCAAAATGGCAAAATTTAAGTCTTTAAGTTTTTGGTATGGGCTACTGCTCATGGTGCTAACTGTTTCGTTTACTGCCTGCGTGGATGATAACGATGATACAGAAGCTCCTTATCTGGAAGTCGATCCTACGACTCTGACGTTTGAGAATGGCGGTACTCAGTCATTTAATATTTCTACGAACCGTCCGTGGAATGCAGCCGTGGAAGATAATACTAATTGGGTTACCCTTTCGAAAACTTCTGGCGAAGGCTCTACTACTGTTCAGGTAAGTGTACCTGAAGGAACAAACGGTGAGGCTAAAATCAATATTACTATCGGAAACCAGTCTGGTCCGCTGAAGACTGCTACTGTAACAGTGAAGAGTGGTGTGGTGGTTGAATCGAAAGTACTTTACAGCGAAACTGTTGGTAATAAATCTGTTTCTTCTCCATGGCCTTTGGCTGGTGAATACGATGGATGGAATAAGACTGGTGATGCGGCTGCAAATGTAACTTATGCAGGCAATAATGCATCTGTACGTTCATCAGGTTTAGCCAATACAGATGCTTACGAAGGTGCTTCCGGTCCGAACGTTGTATTCTTTGGTAGTGCACCTGCCAACTTCGATATCCAGAAAATTGCTTTGGCTGAAGGGCAGACTAACCTGAAACTGACTTTTGGTGGAAGTCGTTCCAGCAAAGGTGATGACGGTCAGTATGATAATACATTCGATACAAGCAAGTTTAAGGTAGAGTTAAGTGCAGATGGTACTACTTGGACTGAAATTGCTTACGAAAAGAATAATGGTGATGCTGAAACTCCATACTGGATTTTTGCAACTGCTAACTTCACATTGAAGAAAGCTACTTCTGAACTTTATATCCGTTTTACAGCAAACGAATCTTCTGTATATCGTTTGGATGACATTACACTGGCTACAGGAAATGGCGGTCAGGAGGTTGATCTTGAGGGTGGTTCTGTTGTGGAACCGGGTGAAGCTACTGCTATTACTATCCCTGAACTGATTGCTTTGATGCCTGAACCAATGAGCACTGGTGAGGTGATTGATGCCAATGCTGACCGTTTCTTCGAAGCTGTTGTACAAGCTGACGTAGAAAACGGAAACTTTACAACCAATAACTTGCAGGTCGCAACAGAAGGTGCTACTGGTGAAAAGAACGGTGTGACTCTTTATGGCAGTCAGGTCGATCCTAAGACTTTGGGACTGAAGATGGGTGACAAAGTAAAGGTTACTTTGGTAAAAGGAGCTGCAAAGGTTCAGAACTATCAAGGTTTATATGAAGTGACTGGTGCAAAAGATGAAACATGGTGTAAGGTAGAAAAGGTAGGAACAGCAAATGTTACTCCTATTGAAATTACTGCTGATAAGTTGGCAGCATATCAGGCAATGACTGTAACTATCAAGAATGCATCTTCTAACAGTGCTGGTACTTGGTGTACTGCTGATAAATATGATACTCATACATTTACTGCTGGCGGGACAGACTTCACCGTATACTGTCAGGCCGGTTCTGTTTTTTGCAGGTCAGACTTATGTAAATGCAACGGGTGATTTGACAGGTGTGGCTACTATGTACAGAAGTGCTGCACAGATTGCTCCGCGTAACTTGGATGATGTAAAGGCATTCTCTTCTTCTGAACCTGCCATTACAGGTGTTGATCCTGATAAGGTAAGCTTTACAGCAGAAGGCGGTACTAAAGATATAACTGTAACCGTAGCGAACGCTGAAGGTAAGACTTTGAGTACATCCGGTTTGTCAGGTATTTTGTCGGCTACTGTAAGCGGAACCGTGGTAACAGTGAAAGCTGGAGCAAATACAACAGCCGATGCTGTTTCTCAAACTTTGAAGATTACTTTGGATGGCACTTCTTCTTCTGTGGAAGTACCGGTAACAGTGGCTGCTCAGGGAACAGGTAGTGATACAAAGGGTACATTTACTTCAATGGATGCATTCCTGTTCGGAAATGGTACAAATGATGCCAATATGTATGAAGCTGGAGCACTGATAAACGGCTCTTCTGATGAAATTTCAGGTATAAAATTTGGAACTAGTTCAAAAGCTGGTGTATTTACTTCTGGAGCTATCGGAGTTTCAGGCGACAAGAAGTTCTCATTCTATGCCGGAGCGTATAGCGGTGGAGCTACTTTATATATTAAAGTAAATGGTGGCGGAGCTGTAAACGGTGCGAGCAGTGTAGCTGTTCCTGCAAAGACTGGTATCGCTGGAAATCCTCCTTTCACTGTAAATTTTGAGGATTCGGATTATTATACACTCCAACTTACAGGCTTGACAGCAACCTCTACGATTACAATCTCTACAAGTGCAGATTTTACAGGTAGTGGTTCAAGCACAGGTAATCGTGCATTTATGTGTGGTATTCAATTATATTAATTGAGATCCTTGTAGTTGAACGATATAACTTTTGAGCATACGTAGGGACACGGAGAAAAACTCTGTGTCCCTCTGTGTCCTCTACAATACATATGATAATAGTGGATAGAAATAAACAAACAACCATGTTCCGTTATTTTATAATAGCATTTCTTTCGCTTACGTTGTGGGCGTGTGGAAATGATGAAGGTACAGAGATTGCTCCTTCCGGAACGGCTTATTGGAACAACTCTTCGTCTATATCTGCGGAGAAGGGAAATGCGGCTATTCGAATGGAAGGAACAGCAGGAACTCAGTGGGAAGCTGAAATTACTGAAGGGAAAGAATGGTGTTCTTTCTCTCTTTCATCGAAAGTGTCTGATAAAGAAGGTACACTGGCAGAGGGAATGAATGTTCTGTATGTTTATTATACAGAAAATTTAGGTGATGAACAACGTCAGGCTAGTATAACTATTAGTTTTGCTGGAGGTAAACAGACCGTTCTGACTCTTTCTCAGAAAGGACAGCTAAATGCTCCTGAGTTTTCTTCTTCATGGGCGGAAATTCCGGTATATAAGGAAGGGGCAGATTACCAGTATGTTACTCATTATGTGAAATTGAATGGTAAAGAAGTCCGTAACTATTCTATGTGTTATGATAAGTCGCACAAAGGAGCACTTTGGGTAGCTTATCCATTACATAGTTGTTATATCGGTGGATTGGATAGAACGGATGAATGGATTTATGATCCCGATATTGCAGAAGAATATCAGATTTTTGTGAGCAAGGCTTATAAGGAATATCCCGCATACGACCGTGGACACCAGATTCCGTCAGCTGATAGAACGATGACTCGTGAAATGAATGCACAGACTTTTTATTTCACGAACCAGACTCCTCAAACAGGAAAAGGTTTGAATCAGTCTATTTGGATGAACTTGGAAGATAAATTGCGCAAAAGCTATATGTGTACAGATACGCTTTATGTAGTAACTGGAGCTTATTATGGAAGTGCATCTACGAAAGCTACTGACAACAATGGAGTGAAGGTAGATGTGCCGACCCATTATTTTAAGGTTCTTTTACGAACTAAGTCAGGAGTTTCCGGTAAATGGGTTAACCAATGTGATGCATCTCAGTTGCAAACTATTGGTTTCTGGTTGGAAAACAGAGCTTACTCTGAATCACAGCCTTCAAAAGCGATTTGTAAAAAAGTTTCTGAAATAGAACAATTAACAGGCTTTACCTTCTTCCCGGGTGTGCCGCAAGAGGTAAAAAATGATTTCAATGCTATTGAGTGGAACCTTAATTAAATTCTATAACTATGAAACGAATATTGATGCTTGGGGTGTTGCTTGCTGCGATTTGTGTGTCGGGCTATGCACAGAAGAAGCCCTATAAAGTTGTTTTTTACAATCTGGAGAATTTTTTTGATACGCAGAATGATCCAGATGTTCTAGATGATGAGTTCACTCCAGAGGGACCCAAGAAATGGACTCAGGATAAGTATAATAAGAAATTGACTAATATAGAAAAAGTCTTTTTTGATATTGCGGCAATCAATAAAGATTATCCTGCTGTAATAGGTGTATGTGAAGTAGAAAACCGTAATGTACTGGAGGATATTGTTGCCACAGAAAAGCTGGCTCCTGCCAACTATCGGATTGTACACTACGATTCTCCTGAGGCACGTGGGGTGGATGCTGCTTTTATCTATCGCCCAGATGTGCTGAAACTGGAAGGTTCAAAAGCTATTCGTACCGTGATTCCTTCGTTGCCCGATTTCAAAACTCGTGACATTGTGGCGATGTGGGGAAAGATAGAAGGAGAAGATTTTCTGTTTATGGTAGCACACTGGCCTTCACGACTGGGAGGTAAGGAAGCTTCTGAATTTAAACGTATTGCTGTAGGACATCAAATGCGTCAGATAGCAGATTCTGTTCGTGCCTTGCGTCCAGCTACAAAGGTAGTCATGATGGGGGACTTTAATGATGATCCTATAGACAGCAGTATTTCGGGAGCAGACGGTATAGGAGCAAAAGTTAAAGTAAAGGAGGTTCAGCCTGCTGATTATTATGCACCTTATGCAGCTCTGCTGAAAGCTGGATATGGAACGTTGGCATATGGTGATGCTTGGAATATATTCGATAACATTGTTGTAAGTGGAAACCTGCTGGACGGTGAAAAAGGAAAACTACAGATTCTGAAAGCTGAAAAATCGAAATTTTATGGAAATATTTTCAAGCGTCATTACATGATACAGAAAGAAGGGCAGTATAAGGGATATCCGTTACGTACTTTCGTTGGAAATAATTTTCAGGGAGGTTTCAGCGACCATTTCCCCGTATATATTTATATAGGTAAGTAATCAAACTAATCATAAATTTATGAAATTCAAGACATTATTGTTTTTACTAGTATCACTGCTTACCGTTACGGCTTTTGCTCAGACGGGAGGAGGTATTAAGGGTACAGTAATATCGCGTACTACGCGTGCAAAGATAGACAATGTAAAGATTACACTTGTTCCGAGCGACCGTACTGCATCGACTGATGACAGTGGTGAGTTTTTGTTCGAGAACGTAGCTCCTGGAGAGTATGAACTGCGTTTTGAAACAGCAGAGTTCGAAGATTTGACTTTGCCGGTACGTGTAGGAAAAAATATGCGTGAAATGCGTGTTATTATGGTTCCTGCTAATCGTCAGCCTGTGCTGGATGATGCGATATTTGCTGAATTCGATACGGAAACGATGGATGATGCACAATCATTGCCCACTTCATTATCGGCATCGAAGGATGTTTTCAATAATATCGCTTCCTATCAGTTCAGTGAAATGCGTTTTAATGTGCGTGGATATGATTCTCAGTTCTCAGATGTATATATGAATGGTATTCAGCTGAACGATGCGATGACAGGCTATACTCCTTGGTCACTTTGGAGTGGACTGAATGATGCTACTCGTAATCAAGAGGTAACAACCGGACTAGAGATGGGTGAAATGGGAATTGGTGGTATTGCTGGTGTAACAAACATCAATACTCGTCCTTCGCAGATGCGTAAGGGGTTGAGAGCCAGTTTGGTAAGCACTAATTCTATGTATCGTTTCCGTGGTATGCTTACTTATTCTTCCGGTATGCAGGATAATGGATGGTCGTATGCATTTTCTGTTTCTACCCGTCAGGGAAATAATGCATATGTAAATGGTGTATATTACAATGCTTTCGGTTATTTTGCGGCTGTTGAAAAACAGTTCAATCCGCAGCATCGTTTGTCTTTAACTGTATTGGGCGCTCCTACAGAACGCGGTGCACAGCAGGCTTCTACACAGGAGGCATATGATTTGGTAGGAAACAATTACTATAATCCTAACTGGGGATGGCAGAATGGAAAGCGTCGTAATGCCCGTGTTCGTGATTATCATGAACCACTTGCTATGCTGAATTATACGTTCGATATTACAGACCGTACGCAGTTGAACGTAGCCACTTCTCTTCGTTTCGGACAGAATGGTTATTCCGCACTGACATGGTATGGAGGTCCAGATCCTCGTCCTGATTATTATCGTTATTTGCCTAGCTATTATCCTAATACAACTACAGGAGCATGGTTGCAAGAAGCATGGATGGCAAATACGAATAATATCCGTTATATTAACTGGGATAACTTGTATATGATAAACCGTAACCAGCCTGAGAACGAACTTTATGGAGAGGGACATCGTTCTATTAACATGATAGAAGAACGTCATACAGATCAGCTCGATTGGAATTTCTATACGCAGTTCTCACATTTGTTTAAAGATAATTCGAAGCTGAATGGAGGACTTAATGTACGTCGTAACCGTACTGAATATTATAGTGAGGTAAAAGACTTATTGGGTGGTGATTATTGGGTGGATATCGACAAGTTTGCAGAACGTGACTTAGGCATCGATATTATTTCATACCAGAATAATATGGATTATTATGAACAGTACGGAAGAGCACCTATTGCACGCGTGGGAGATAAGTACAGTTATGATTATTATGCTAATGTATTTAACGGACGTGGCTGGTTGCAGTATGATTTTTCTTTGAATAACTTGCAGATTGGTTTGGGAGCTGAATTAGGTTATGCTGCATTGTGGCGTCATGGTATTTGGCGTAAAGGACTTTTCTATGAAAACTCAAAAGGGGATTCCGACTTACTGGATTATCTTACATATAAAGTGAAGGCTAATTTCCGTTATGTACTTTCGTCAGCTCATAATTTCGAAGCGAACATTGTATATATGCAAGATGCACCTTCGTTCCAATCAGCTTTTGTTTCTCCTCGTACGCGTAATGATGTAACACCAGGTGTGAAAGCTGAGAAAGTTTTTGGAGTAGATGCTTCATATAATTTCCGTATGGGTGATTTTAGAGCACGTGTTTCTGGTTACTATACAACTTTTACAGACCAGACTAAAGTGATTTCTTATTATGATGACGTAGAAGCTACATTCTCAAACTTCGCTATGAGTGGCATTAACAAGCAGCATTTCGGATTGGAAGTAGCAGCATCTGTTCCTTTGTATGAAGGGTTGTCATTGAAAGGAGCTTTGAGCTGGGGACAGTATATTTACTCGAACAATCCAAACTATGTACAGATTCAGGACAACAGTGCGGCTGTTATTAATCAGGGTAAGGTATATTGGAAAAATAAACGTGTAGAAAGTACTCCACAGACAGCTGCCAATATTGGTTTGTCTTACCGTAGCCGTAATAATATTTTTGCATCGCTTGACCTGAACTATTATAATAACATGTACCTGTCAATGAGTCCGCTGTATCGTACTGATGCTGTATTGACAAAGCCGATGCTTGAAAATCCTGAGATGCTGGAAGCTATCCGTGGACAAGAGAAATTTGATGCAGCGTATGTATTGAATGCAAGTATTGGTAAGAACTGGTATATTAACCGTGCTTATACATTGGGATTCAGTTTGAGTGTTGATAATTTGCTGAACAACCAGAATATTAAGACTGGAGGTTATGAACAGATTCGTTTGTTGAAGAACAAGGAGGCTAGTACACTTACTTATCAGCCTTTCGATTCTAAGTACTTCTATATGTTCGGTACAAATTATTACTTGAATTTATATTTCCGTTTCTAACCCTGAAAAAGAACTGTTATTATGATAAATAAATTGATAATAGGTAGTTTGATGGTGGCACTTTCTATGGGTGTAACCAGTTGCTACAGCGATTTTGATGAACCGGCTCCTGCTAAGGTTTGGACAGCTGCCGATTTTGAATCAGAAGGTTGCCAGCTTATTTCTATTAAAGAACTGAAAGATATGTGTGCCAATGTTCCTTTGGCTGGTTATAAAGAAATAACTGAGGATTATGTGATTCAAGGAAAGGTCATTTCGAGTGATCAGGCAGGTAATGTATATAAGTCAGTTTATATTTACGATGGTACTGCTGGTATTGAATTGAAGCTGATGGTAAGCAATTATGTATATTATCAGGTAGGACAGACGTTGTATGTAAAACTGAAGGGGCTTGCTATCGGTAATTACCGCTATATGTTGAGTGTAGGTGGAATGCCTACTGCTGAAGATATTGCAAAGAATTATGCTAATCGTAATCTTGATACGCAAATGGAGCGCGATGCTCATATCTTTGCAGGTGAATTAGGCAGTCTGGAATCATCAGATACGCTGGTAGTTACTCCGCAGAATTATAAAACAGTACTGAATGATGATCAGTTGGGACGTCTGATTCGTTTTGAAGGTCTGACCTACAAAGCTGGAGCTTTTGATGGTGATACATATCCGCAATATTTGGAAACTGTTTATATCGATAATTCTACAGAAGCGACTTATACTAACAAGTATTATGATAAAGAGGGGTTGACACCGACTTTTGCATACAACTATAACAATCAGCGTTATTATGGATCTTCACTCTTTACTTATGCTCCTTCTGACGAAAAGGATAAACTTGCAAATCTGATTCTTCGTGTAAGTGGCTATGCTAACTTCGCTTTAAATCCACTGCCGGAGAATGGTGATACAGGATCTATTACGGCTATTTATACGAAATATTCTTCTAAATCGGGAGGGTATATTAAGTATCAGCTTTTGGTTAATAAAGGATCGGATGTTGACTTTTAAGATTTAAGTTTCATAATATCAATTAGGTAAAGATAAATTATTTAAAGGGGCTGTTTCAAAATAAAAAATTAAGATAGGCCTACTTATAATCTATAAGTCACGACATAAAAAACTCCTGCTTTTAGTCCTATAATTAAAATAAATAACGGCTAAGGCAGGAGATTTTTATGTCTAAATTTCAATCTATAAGATTTTGAAGTGCACTCCAAAAGTTAGACACAAAACTTTTGGGGGTACTTCATTTTGTTTGAGGTTGAATAAAAATAAAGCAGGTCCTGATTCTTTTGTCTGGAGCCTGCTTTAGTCTTTGAAAAATTGAATTATTTGTTTTTTGGGGTAATGTTTATATATATTACAGTTTCATTGTAAGTAGTTAGGTTATAGTAAAACTTCTTTATTTGCATGCTTCTGCAATACGTTTTACGACAAAGGGTCCTTCGTAGATGAATGCTGAGTAGATCTGTACCAGATGTGCTCCGGCATTCAGCATGCTGGTTGCTTCTGCTGGAGTCATGACTCCTCCTGCTCCGATAATGAGCATTTCTTTAGGAGTATGTGCAGAAAGATATCTGACAACCTCTATTGATTTATAAATAATCGGTAGTCCGCTGATTCCTCCGGCACCTACGTGAGTGACTTCAGCTTGAGAAGAATGAATAAGCAAGGAGCGGTCTTGTGACGGACCGGTTGCGATAAATCCGTCGATATGATGCTGGCGGGCAAAGCTGATAATATCGTCCAGCTTTTCTATAGGTACATCAGCCGGAAGCTTCAGAAATATAGGTTTGCCAATCTGCTTCTTTTTGTCTGCTACTGCAATCAGTACGGAACTGAGGATTTCTGGAGCAATGCTTCCCCAGTTGATTGTATAATAATCGGCATATTCGCTGAAAGTGCTGTACAGATCTGTAATTTCTGCTCTAGCCAGCTCTTCGTCGGCAGGATAATTGGTATTGATATTGACTCCCAATATATATTTCCCGTTTTGTTTCTGCCTCAGATTCTGTAATACCATTTCTTTTCCGGGATTGTTGAATCCGGTACGTGAAATGAGAGCATGGTCTTTAGGTAACCGGAATATACGTGGAGAAGGATTTCCATCGACTTTGTGTGGAGTAACCGTTCCCGCTTCTATAAATCCGAAGCCCAGGTCACTCAGTTCATCGAAACAGTTTGCTTCTTTATCGAATCCGGCTGACAATCCTACACGGTTGCTGAAGTTCAGATTTTGCCATTGGAAGGGAACAGCCTTGGGATGAAACAGTGAGCGGGTCAGGCTTCTTATTGGTCCCAGATGGCGATATATATGAAGCAGGGTTATAATCTGATCATGGATTTTTTCGGCGTCGATACGGAACAGGCAGGGACGAATAATTGATTTATACATAGTGGTAATGGTTTATTTGATTTTTTCCATTACAAAGGTACAATATATTCAAGAGAATCTACCATAAAAAAAAGTTATCCCTTATTACCCGACTGTTAGGTGGCAGCTGTGGAATAATGTATTGAGGATGCGCTGACTGTTATCGGGCAATAGCCAGTGTAGAAGATGAACATAAAAAAGCCCTATCAAGACTCCTTTTCGGGGTAATGGTAGGGCTTTGGGTTTCAGAATATGACTTTAATGATTCTGAGATTTCTTTTTACAGACTTATTTCTGACCGTTTCTCCATTTTGGAGCACCGATACCCAGCTGGTAAATCTTAGAATTCAATACCTTACTATCTTGTCTGTAGTACAGGTTCACACCATGTTCACCACCTGTTCCGTCCAATGCATCTGCACGGTGCATGTAGCGGTCACTGTTAGTTGCAGCTTTGTGAGGTGGGTTAGGAGCAATCATCAGTTCCAGCGGTGAGATGTCGTCTACCAGAACTTCCAGAGAACCGTTCAGAGTTGCAGAACCGTCGTTGACCAGACTACTGAAGTTGTTCTTGGTTGCAGTCCATGGGTTGTTACTGAATATCTGTCCGTTGCTGAGGAAAGTATTTGTAGAATAGTTATTCTCAAAGTTCAGTGTGACATGTCCGGCAGATCCGTCTGGCAAAGTCATAGTCTTACGGATATCAGCTCCTGCCATAATCATGTTACGGGCATCGCCATCTTGCTTGGTCAGGATAATCAGGTTATTTCTTACGGTATAGGTACTTCCGTCAGGAATATTACGCATGTTGAAAATATTACCGGCAGCACGGGTATTCCAGTTGACCAGCGTATTGTTTTCGAATGTGATATTCCATGCTCCGCCCTTCCAGTTAGCCTGTTTGGTTTCATTGAAGAATGACGGGAACGGGCAATCGTAGAATGTATTTCCGCGAACAACAAAATCTTTGTAAAGGTTAGAGTTGGCATTGTTGCCCGAACCAGCAATCCAAGGATAACCTCCGGCTCCGTTGCTGTAGTATCCACAGTCGAAGAACTGGTTGTCTTCAATCAATACATGATCCCAGATTTTGTAGTTAGGTCCTTGTTCACGGATAAATCCACGGACAAGTCTCTTGAATGTACAGTTCTTGATAACAAAGTTTTCCAAGTGTACTGCCATTCCGTTAGAGAACATATTGATGAAGTAGTTACCTGTAGTAGAACCAACTCCAGCTATATTATCACCATAGTTGAGGGCAAGCGGACAGTCGAAATCGATGTCATAGAACTCAAGCATCTTCATGTAGATTTCTCCACCTTCTCCGGCTTGTGGTTGACGACCAAACATCAGGTTCATTGAGTTGACATTTGTTCCTGTTGTATGCATACCTCCAAGCAATACTTTTGCACGTTTACCAGCAGCTACATCTTCCGGATTTGTACGGAGGATGAATCCTTTACAGGTTGTCAGGTTATTGAACATACAGTAAGTTTTTCCACCTTCCAGATAGTATGTTTGTCCTTCTGCCAGATTAACATCCGAGATAAAGTCGGTCAGCATGAAGTCGATACGCATTGCGTCATATTTCAGTGCAACTTCGTGTTGTTCGAGAGCTGTCTGGTAAGCTTCTTCTGTATCGAAGTAGTCACGGCTTGGAGCTGTCAGTTCGTGAGTAACAAGGATAGGTTCTCCCGGTTCACCGTCGGAACGTGCAGAATAGGTATTGTAATATGCATCCCATTTTACCTTGACGCTTTCATTGCGTACGTTGATGACATATACTGAGTTTTTCTGAAGTCCGTCGATATCTACATAACCTCTTGCAAAGTCTTCTTCTGTGAGTTTATAGTTTTTCCATTTTTCGTTTACTGTAGATTCCGGATTGTTGGGTGAAGGAGCTACTTCCAGCCACTGGTAAACGAAGTTGTTGTTGGCATCCAGCTCAAATTTTTCACGATAGATGGCTTTGTCATCTTCGGATACACCTTCGGATACTACATCAAAATTACGGTTCAGCATGACACGCATGGTTGTTTCAGTCGTTTTTGAACCGTCGACATATACACAGAATGGAGTAGCATAACGGTCGGCTGTAGTAATACCGAGAAATTCAGCCCATTGTCTTCCATCGCCGTGTCCGTACCATTTGGATGCATGTGAGAAGTCGGTTATATTGTCATCTTTCTTCGACAATACACGAATGGCAAAACGGAAATCGGTAGAGTACTGCTGGTCTTTGATAACCAGATCGAGTACGTCGGGACCCACAATTGTGTCGAGTAGCAGTAAGCCGTTTTCAGCAGATGTTCCCCATGCATCAGCTCCGTTTGACACATTAGGCTGGAGTGCCTGGCGAATCTGGTATCCGGCACAGTCATTTACACCGTACCAGTACAGATGAATATCGTTTCCGTTAGGACCTTCTGCCTTACAGTTGTATGCGTAGTCATCTCCCTTGCCTCTGTTGTTGTCGCAGATGAACATTGTCATCCATTCCCGGTCTAGTGACGCTCCAAAACTTTCATCTTCGTCAGAGCATGAGCTGAATGAAAGCACAGATGATAGCATTAAGGAATATAGAAATAGTTTTTTCATGGTAATCTTTTTTGAGTGTTGTTATTAATATCCATAATAGTTCTTATAGGCTCCGGCAGAACGCTGGATAGCTGCATTTGGATAAGGCAGAATATAACGTACCGGAGGCAATGCGCTGACTGAAGGAACGCTGTTGCCTTCCAATGGAACTTCTGTTCCGTCTTTTACCAATACTATAGTACCTTGTTCTGTGTGGCGGATATATCCATAGAATGAATATTTACATTGGTTGGTTGGCTCAGAATCGCTACTCCACTGATAGAATTCGGCTGATTCCCATGTTTTTCCATCGATAGCGGTAAGAGCTGTTGCCGGCTGGCTTGCCGATTTGTAAGGATTGTAAATATAGAGGATGTCCAGTGTGGTGTTCGGGTATGGATAACCATATACCTGACTGGGATCTACACGCCATTCTGCACTCTGAGGAAGTACATGGTAATACATATATTCTGGCAGTTCGACCAGATAATTGCTTCCGTCGTGTTCGGCTATATCATCTTCAAATCCGGTATATGTACCGGCGTTTGACATGGCAACCGACAGGTAACGTAAGAAGCTGTATACTACTTCCTGACTGTACAGGTTGTTACGTACAAGGTCGCGCCAGCGGATGTTTTCACCTGCAAACTCCCATTTACGTTCGTCCAGTACGGCCTGGAGAAATTTCTCTTTCGAAGAAGCTGCATTGGTAACGTAAGTATTGACAGCACCCTGATCGTCGAAGGCACGGCTACGTACCTGACGGAGTGACTCTTGGGCTTCTTTAGTCGGACCTTCCAGTTCGTTGATAGCTTCGGCATTCATCAGCAAGACATCGGCATAGCGCATGTAAGGGAAGTTGATACCTGTACTTCCTGAACTTGTATTAAGGAATTGTCCGGCATTGGCCCATAGTTTAGACCATTTGTTGTTGTGTACGGTGTAGTCTGAACGGATCAGGCAGGAATCTTGACTGACATTGTTTGTACTGTTTCCGTAATACCAGAGTCCGTTGACGAAATCACGGCGTTTGTCTTTTTCATCGAATGAGTAGCGGTAGAATGCATTCAGTCTGCCGTTTCCGTCGGCTGCTCCCCATACGTTCTTACCAAGTGTCTGTCCTTCATTGGCTGTAGAGGTAGGACCCTGGATATTTCCAGTTTCGCCTGTTGATTCTTTAGCGAAAGGTATTTCGAAATAGGATCTCCCTTGCTGATTAGTTCGAAATTACTTTCTTTCAGGAATACATCTTTATAAGAAGTTCCTATGGAGTGAGAACCTGACGAGATAACCAGATTGGTATATTCCTTGGCAATACGGTAGTAGTCCTGATAATTTTCCGGACGGCTCATGACACCGTAGCTTTTAGGATTGTTTTTATCCGGATGGAGTGAATATCCTCCTGCTGTAAGTGCAATACGTGCGATGAGGGCGTATGCAAATTCCTGTGAAGCACGTTCTACAGTGACAGAAGCGGATGAACTCATTTTAGGAGCGATAGCCTTCAGGTCATTTATCAGATTGTCTTGTATTTCTTTACGGTCCATGATAGGAATGACGTAATCACCTCCCAGTTGTGAAGCCGGACGGAAAGTGAAAGGAATATCTCCGAACATAACGACCATGTCATGGTAGACCATAGCACGGATACATTTGGCTTCTCCCATCATCTGCATGATTTCAGCGTCTTCTTCATTGTAAAGCGGGCTGTTTTCCAGATTGTATATAAAACGGTTGGCATCTTCGATAGCTTTGTATGCAGCTTGCCAGTACTTGTTGATTTCGCTACCCTGATCATCGCAGTCGAAGCGTGCATAACTGTTGTGGGTAGCTACGTTTGTACTGCTTATCATCATTTCTACATCGCTGTTGAGGATGAAGCTTCTCTGGAAAGCTTTTCCATACAAGTCGTTTACAAGGATAGATGCATATACTCCATTAAGTGCGCGGTTGATTTCTGTTTTCTGGCTGAAAACGAACTCTTCGCTGTAGCTTGACGGGGATTCGACATCCAAAAAATCATTGCATGATGCCAATGTCAGAGAAGTCAAGCCTATGACTAATATATTTTTGAGTTTCATGTACTTTCAAGTTTTAAAAGGTGATATTTGTTCCAAATACGAAGCTGCGGCTACGTGGGTAGCGGTTGTAGTCCATACCGCAAGTCAGACCTGTCTGAATATCTACTTCCGGGTCGTAACCAGAATATCCGGTAATGATAAACAGATTGGATGCTGAAACATAGAAACGAGCTTTTGAAATACCCATTTTTGATGTCAGCTTTTCTGGCAGTGTGTAACCGATAGTCAAGTCCTGGCAACGAACGAATGAACCATCTTCGATGAAGTAAGAATGAGTGATCTTCTGAGTTACATCGGTTGGGTTCCAAAGTGTTCTGCCTTCGTTCAGCTGACGGTACATGTCGATAGAACCATCGATGAAATAACATTTGTACATACATTCACCGTCGCCATCACGAGTATATCTCCATCCGTTGTCGGCAAATGTACCGAGTACATTATAGAACTTTTTATCGTTGCCTTCTGATGAAGAAAGCTGATAAGCTGTTGCATTGTTTACATCGAAGTCGAGCATAAAGTTGAAGTTCATGGCGAAGTCGAAGTTCTTCCATTGTCCGCTTACGCCAAATCCTCCCTGTACTTTCGGATTGGTGTTACCAATGACAGTACGGTCGTCTTCTGTAATTTTGCCGTCACCATTCAAATCTTTGAATTTGATTTTTCCAGGAAGAGTAGCAATACCTGAGTTAGAGTTTCCTGATACTTCGTTGATGACTGTCTTAGGATGTTCTACTCCATTTTCATCTACCAGCGGAGCGTCTTTAGATGTTCCGTTTTCGGCAGCTGTCGATCCCCAAGGCAGAGCCTGAAGGTTATTTGTCGGGTCGAAATAGAATTCATCCATCGAGTACAGTCCGTCGTAAACGAAACCGTAGATCAGACCTACCTGGTCGCCTACTTTCAGACAGTAGTCATTGTAGCTTGATTTCCAGCGGTTGTTCTGGTCCCAGATAACATTGTCGGTACCGTTCAGTTTGTCTACTTTCATTTTGTTCATACCAAGAGAAAGGTTGGCAGAAAGTACATAATCTCTACCTCTGAGGATATCGCCTGATATACTCAACTCGATACCTTTGTTTGTTACCTGACCGATGTTCTGCATCTGGCTGATATAACCTACAGAAGAAGGTATGTCTGATTTGTAAAGCAAATCTTTGGTAGTATTCCAGTAAACTTCAGGAGTTACAGTCAGACGGCCGCCAAACAAAGTGATATCGGCAGCAAGGTTTCGTGTCAATGTAGTTTCCCACTTGATATCCTTGTTGGCAAAGGTAGTACTTCCCTGGTTGCCGTACCATTGTTCACCAAACTGAGTAGATTCTCCGAAACCAGGACCGCCAGTAGAATTGACAGAATATAAGTAACGCCACATATCGTTGTCGATACGGTTATTACCTGCCAGACCGACAGCAGCACGAAGTTTCAGTTGATCGATCCATTCTACATCATTCAGGAAGTTTTCTTCAGAAAGCACCCACGCTCCGGAGATAGAAGGGAAGTAGCCCCACTGGTTTCCTGGCGCGAACTTGGTAGAACCATCGGCACGCATTGTCAATGAAAGCAAGTATTTGTGGTTGTAGTTATAACTTGCCTGTCCGAAGAATGAAGCTGTACGGTCAGGAGTAGAAAGCTGTGTATACGATTCCTGTGGAGTACCGAATCCCATGTTTGCCCAAGCCTGATCAGCTTCGAATGCACGTGGAAAATAGCGGTTCTTCTGTACGTTCTTGGTATTTTGGCTATGATAGATTTCCTGTCCTAACAGCAAGGAGATGTTATGAACATTTTTCAGTGTGAAGCCGTATGATGCAGTATTGGTCCAGATATACTTGAATGTATAGTCTTTCTGAATATTGGCAACAGGCTGTGAGTTGTTTTTCTGACCTTCGCTGGTTAGTGCACCATAGAAACGGTACTGGTCTTTCCAAGTCAATCCGATTGTTGCTTCAGAACGGAGTACCAGACCTTTGATCGGTTTCCATTCCAAAGAGAAAGCATTGGTATAGTTGTATGAATACTTTTTCTGCTGGTTAATGCTGATATCGCTCTTAGGATTGGTGTAAGTGAAAAGAGCTTCTTCATCCGGGTCTGCATAAGACGGGTCGATGTATCCGAATTCACGTAAACCATTGGTAGGACGATAGCGCAATACATCGATGATACCACCTGTACCGATATTGTCACCACCGGCTCCTTCATCGCGACGGAACGAGAGCTTAGGATTGATTTGCAAAGTCAGGTTCTTGGTGATATCAATAGCTGTCTTGATGTTAAGGTTAGTACGGCGAACTCCAGAACCCATGATGATACCTTTATCTTCACTCTGGGTTAATGAAGCGTTGAAACGCATTTTTTCAGTACCTCCTCCGATGCTGACATTGGTAGAGTAGTTAATCGGATTTTCTCCCATAACTTCATCTTGCCAGTCGTGAGTAGGTAAGGTGTTGTACATGTCAAGGTCTTGCGGGTTACCGAAGTTTGCGCGGAAGAATTTGGCATTTGATGAACGGCTACCGTTACATGCAGACCATTCATACTGATAACGTGCAAATTCTGCTGCATTCATCAGATCCAGTTTCTTAGCAAGCTGGCTGGTAGAGAGATGAGCATTGAGGCTCACCTGGATCTTTCCGGCTTTTGCCGATTTTGTGGTAACTACAACTACACCGTTACCACCTTTGGCTCCATAGATAGCTGTAATAGACGCATCCTTTAATACATCGATAGATGCAATATCTGTAGGAGGAATATCGTTGATATTGTCTACCTGGAAACCATCGACGATATAAAGAGGTTCGTTACTTTGGGTTACAGATGTTCCTCCACGTACACGGATGTTGATATCTGCTCCCGGAGCACCATCGACCGTAGTAACCTGTACACCGGCGATTTTACCTTGCAATGCAACAGCTGCCGAGCTGACCGGAATGGCTGCGATTTTAACTCCTGAAACAGAACCTACAGAACCTGTAAGGTCTTTACGTGCTTTGCTGGTATAACCGATGACTACGACTTCGTCCATAGCCTGTGCATCTTCCTTCATTATAACTTTCAAGGCTTTGCCGGAAGTTACAGTCAGTTCCTGAGTCTGATAGCCGATGTAGGTAATAACGATTGTTTTTCCTTTGCCTGAGATCTTGAAACTGAAATTACCATCGAAGTCTGTGATGGTTCCGTTGGAAGTGTTCCCTTTTTCTACGATAGATGCTCCAATGATAGGTTCATTGTTTGAATCTAAGACTTGTCCTTTTATGGTTAAACCTTGTGCCATAATTTCAGGTGGAGCTAATACTAGTAAAAGGGTTAGCAGGCAGAATTTCCACCAAATTGATAATTTGTCTTTCATAGTAATTAATAGTTTGTTATTACATAAAGTTTAGATCAATACATATGAATAATTTTATTGCCGTGTCTTAAATAGTGAAATAATCTTGTATTGAAGATTTTCGGATGTAATGTGACTGTCAATAGTAGATCAACTCTAGTAAAGAATGTGTGTTAACGTGCACGGATAAAGATCAAAAAAAAATGTGTTTTCATAAATCATGTTTTTTAGTGTCGTATTTTGTTTGGTTTGTATATATCTTCCACAAAGGAATCTTGTAATAGATTAGGTTATCAAATATTAATTATACCTTAATTCCGCAACACTTTGATTTAACTTTATTTATAAGTTCCTGAGCAACAAAAAGTTGCTCAGGATTTTGCCATGTCAGATTTTTCACTTATCTTAGTGTTGCAAATCAAAACAAGCGTAAATCGTAACAAGACATGGCAAAGGTACAAATAAAATCTGAAAAACTCACACCTTTTGGAGGAATTTTTTCAATCATGGAGCAATTTGACTCCATGCTTTCACCTATTATCGACCAGACACTTGGTCAGAGATGCCGCAGTATCATCGGATACCAGTACAGCGAAATTATTCGTTCTCTGATGAGCGTATACTTCTGTGGCGGTTCATGCGTGGAGGATGTAACATCGCATCT
>ENA-OQBV01000436-OQBV01000436.1-human-gut-metagenome-genome-assembly--contig:-NODE-436-length-23453-cov-5.364186_pt1 | contig 23453 bp, 24 predicted proteins | sample MGYA00242750_ERZ504559 | MGnify/ENA primary metagenome ERZ504559 (study PRJEB26092, sample SAMD00036230) | human gut metagenome | host: Homo sapiens | study: EMG produced TPA metagenomics assembly of... | reverse complement strand
TTTTCTTTTTTAAACTTCTGTGATAACTTCTCATAATCTTCTTCCATATTTCGAAGACCATGTTCAATCCTTGGCTGGTTTAAAATGATCTCTGATGCCGGATAAATGGTCAGAGTATCGACTTCTTCGATAGATCTTTGGCTTTCTTTATCAAAACTTCGGATCGAATCAATTTCATCTCCCCATAGTTCGATACGATATGGGCTTTCCTGTGTGTATGGGAAAATATCAATGATTCCTCCTCGCACAGCAAACTCGCCTGGAGCCTCAACAAATGGTGCTTTTTCGTAGCCTCTGGCAACAAATTCTTCTGCGATCGTTGCCTCTTCCAGTGTCTCTCCCATTTTAAACGTCATCTTATGATTCTTGATATCACTTAATGGAACAACCTGATCCATCACAGCATCGATCGTCATCACAAAGGTTCCACATTTGTCATCCACGATCTTCTTGATCGCCAGCATACGGTCTCTTGCGATTGCATTTCCATGAACATCGGCTGTATAAAACAATGGATCTTTTGCCGGAATATACTGAACCTTTTCTCCAAAGAAATGACTTGCCTCGACCCATTGTCTTGCTTTGTTCTCATCTGGTACGATGATGATCTTAAATTGCTTTTTCCTATGATTTCCGATCAGACTGGTCAAATGCCATTTGGCTGTATCGGTGCATCCTGATACAAGAACCGGGCCACAGTAATCTTCGACCTCATCTTTTAATTGTCTGTATACCGGATCGTCTTTTAATATATGTTCTAACACTTTCTATCCCTACTTTTTCTTATTGTGGCGGTTCATCGCTTCTGTGATGTCGCCCATAACGATCAGCTGTACTGCATCGTACACTTCATCAAAACGTTCCGCAAAGATTGCCTGTTCTTCTTTGGTAAAATGTCCTAATACATAATCTGCCAGATCATATCCTTTTGGTTTCTCTCCAACACCGATCTTCACCCTTGGGAAATCCATACTTCCTAAATGACTGATGATACTTTTCAGTCCATTATGTCCCCCTGCACTTCCCTTTCTTCGGATACGCAGTCTTCCAACATCAAGGTCGATATCATCATGAATAATGATAAAATCTTCTGGCTCTAATTTGTAGAAATCCATGATTGGACGAAGACTTTCCCCGCTTAAGTTCATAAATGTCTGTGGTTTCACAAGAAGGACTTTTTCTCCTCCCATATAACCAGTTCCGATCAATGCTTTGTGTTTCCCTGTATTTATACTTATGCCTTCTTTGTCTGCAATATAATCAAGGGCTTCAAATCCAATATTGTGTCTTGTGTTGTCATATTTCTTTCCCGGATTCCCCAGTCCGACGATTACTTTCATAAGATATCTCTCCTTTTTCCCTAGAATCTATAAAACTGACAAACACCCGGAAATCAATGGATTCCCGGGTTGTCTTTTTCTTTCTTTAGTTATAGTATATCCCAATTTACAATTCTCAGCAAGATTTTTTCTAGTTATAATGCCTGAAAGAATTCTCTTGTCTTATTTACCTTCTTCATCAATGTATCAAACTGTTCTGGTGTCAGTGACTGTGGTCCATCACATAATGCTTTGGCTGGATCATTATGAACTTCTACCATTAATCCATCGGCCCCAGCTGCGATCGCTGCTAATGCCATTGGCTCTACCATATCTCTGATTCCTGTTGCATGAGATGGATCTACCATGACTGGAAGATGGGATTTCTTCTTGATCATAGGTATTGCAGAAAGATCTAATGTATTTCTCATAGCTGTCTCGTATGTTCGGATTCCTCTTTCACAAAGGATTACATTTTCATTTCCACCTGCCATAATGTATTCTGCACTCATTAACCATTCTTCGATCGTTGCTGCAAGTCCTCGCTTTAATAAGATTGGTTTGTTGATCTTTCCTAATTCTTTTAATAATTCAAAGTTCTGCATATTTCTTGCTCCAACCTGAATCAGGTCCACATCTTCGAATAATGGAAGATGACTTGCATCCATGATTTCTGTAACAACTGGAAGTCCTGTTGCTTTCTTAGCTTCTAATAATAATTCTAATCCTTCTCCATGAAGTCCCTGGAAAGAGTATGGGGAAGTTCTTGGTTTGAAAGCTCCTCCTCTTAATAATCCTGCACCAGAATTCTTCACATCGTTTGCTACTTCTGTGATCTGTTCTTTTGTCTCAATAGAACATGGTCCTGCGATCACCTGGAAGTTTCCACCACCGATTTTTACTCCGCTTACATCAACAACGGTATCATTTGGATGGAATTTTCTGTTGGCCTTCTTGTATGGCTCCTGAATACGCTGTACATTTTCAACGATGCTGTTTGCCATGATATGACGCATATCTACAACAGATGTATCTCCCACTAATCCAAGGATCCTTGTGTTAACACCTTCGGATTCGTGGATTCCCAGTCCCTGCTCTTCCATCTCTTTCTTTAATGCGTTGATCTTTGCTTCTTCTGCCTGTTTCTTTAAAAATAATATCTGATGTTCGTCCTTTCCTGGCAAAGTCGTTTTCTACTCCTGCTTTCTCGTGGGTGGCCGGTCCTTTTTGTTTTCCTTTGAGTAAAAAAAGAAAAAGGCTGCACTCTGTTGCAAGAATGCATGCCTTAAATGTTTCACTCTGTTGGTTTAAAGTGACATAAGTTTTGGCGATGATTCATTGCAACAAAAATAGTCAGGATAAAAATAATAACCCTGAAAGCTAAAGTAATAAAATGTGCAATTATTCATCTTACTTGTTGTCATCTTAGTTTCTCCTTGTTTTGATGTTTTTACGATACAGGAAATTTTTTTCTGTGTCAATAGATTTATAGATGTTTTTTATAAAATCCATAGACCGTATTTATGATTTATTTTATGAATTATAAAATTTTATTTTTTTGCGCACTGCAAGAAATGATGCGATCAATGCTGTGATCGGTACTGTTAATACAACACCAAGACTACCTACAAAAACGTCAAAGAGATTACTCACGGAATGTAATCTCTCCTGTTTTTTCGTCCATAGCATCTACGATCGCAAGAGATTCTAAGTGTGTCTGTTTTCTTAAGAAATCTCCACCTGGCTGGAATCCTTTCTCGATCACGACTCCTGCTCCGATCAGTTCTGCTCCGGAATCTTTGACTAATTTCGCTAATCCTTCTAAGGCTTTACCGTTAGCAAGGAAATCGTCGATCAGCAATACATGATCTCCTTCTCCTAAGAATTCTTTGGATACAATGATGTCGTAGACTCTTCCATGTGTGAATGATTCTACCTTTGTTGTATATACATCTCCCGCGATGTTCTTTGTCTGTGTTTTCTTTGCAAATACGACTGGTACATCAAAAATCTCTGCCACAACACAGGCGATTCCGATTCCTGATGCCTCGATCGTAAGGATCTTATTGATATCTTCGCCTTCAAAACGTTTCTTAAATTCTTTACCGATCTCACGGAATAATTTTACATCCATCTGATGATTCAAAAAGCGATCTACTTTGAGGACATTTCCTTCTTTCACGACTCCATCTTTTCGAATTCTCTCTTTTAATAATTCCATCACTTGGCCTCCACGCTCTTTTGTATTTTAAATAATATTTTAACTACTTTTTCCTCGCTTTGCAAGCATTGCTTGCATTTCTTTTGGATAATCTATATCGCAAAGTTCAGTTTCTTCCAATACCTTGAAAAATCTGGCATTTTCTATGTGTTTTTTGAGGATTTTCTTGCCACCTTGATCTTTTGTAAGCGATAACAATTCTCGTTTATATTTCTTTGAGAACCATACGGGATTCCCAAGGTTTTCTTCTGTTCTGACACAGCCAAGTTCACAAGATTCATCTGCCATAAAAGAGAGAAATCTTTCGATTGTCTCTCTTGTCATATTGGGCTGGTCTGCTACGAAAAATGTATAGAATTCTGCATCTTTCGCTGCTTTGATCCCTGCTTTGATCGACCATGAAATCCCATATTTACTTTCTGGACAAAACACTGTCGTTATTGGGTCGTATTGTGTTTGCTTCATAATTTCCTGATACTGTGTGACAACAATGATCTCAAACCCTTCATGATCTTTGCATAGATCGATCAATCGGTCCAATCCATAACGATACATTGGCTTGGTTCCGATCATTTGCAATAATTTATTCTCCTGACCGAAACGTTTGCTGTTTCCTGATGCAAGATAAATGACCGCTGCTTTTATTTTATCCATGTTATATTATTCTTTCTCCAATAATCCCATAACGATCTTTTCACTGGTGATCGGCAATTCTCGGATCCATAATCCGGTTGCATTAAATACGGCATGGGCTAATGCTGGAGATGGTGTGTTGATAACGATCTCTCCGATAGATTTTGCTCCAAATGGCCCTGTTGGCTCATAACTGCTCTCGAATTCTACACGAAGCTTTCCAACATCGACTCTTGCTGGAACTTTGTACTGCATGAAAGAATTTTGTTTTACATATCCATTTGGTGTGTAATCAACACCCTCATACAATGCCATTCCGATTCCCTGACCGAGCCCGCCTTCTACCTGAACTCTTGCAAGATTTGGATTGACTGGTGTTCCACAATCTACGACTGCGACATAATCTAAGATTTCAATATGTCCTGTCTCTTTATCAAGCTCAATCTCAACCATTCCTACCATAAATGGTGGTGGGGATACTGGAGAACTGTTTGTCTCTGTCACTTGGAAAGTTTCATTATTGTTGCACATAGATGCTGTTGCGATGTCCACTAATGAAACTTCTTTGCCACTCTCTGCATCTCTGACTTTCTTTCCGTCAAATTCCAGAGTATCTGTATCTGCAACTTCCATCATCTCAGCTGCTTTATTGAAAATATGTCCCTTTAATTTTTCGCAGGCACGTTCCACTGCTTTTCCTGTGACGTAGGTAGAACTTGATGCGTAAGATCCAGAATCATATGGTGATGTATCTGTATCTGCTCCGCTGACCATGATATCATCAATAGAACATTCCAGACATTCTGCCGCCATCTGGGCCAGGATTGTATCACATCCAGTTCCCATATCCGCTGCCGCAATAGAAAGTGTATACAATCCATCGTCATTTAATTTGATCGTTGCAGAACCAACGTCAACGCCAGAAATACCGGAACCCTGCATCGCCATTGACAGTCCGACACTTCGAACTTTTCCATTTCCCATATCTTTGCATGGATATTTTTCATCCCATTTGATCATCTCTTTTGCACGGGCAAGGCATCGATCCAGAGCACAGCTGTTTGCCGTCTCTCCATAATATGCTGGCATCACATCGCCTTCACGGACCATATTCATCTCACGGATCTTCGTTGGGTCCATTCCTATCTTAGCTGCAAGTTCACTGACTGCTGATTCCAGCGCAAACACACCCTGTGTCGCACCATATCCACGATAAGCCCCAGCTGACATACGATTTGTATACACAACATCATATGCAAAACGATGTGCTTCCAGATCTCGATATAACGGAATTGATTTATGCCCAGATAACCCTACCGTTGTTGGACCATGTTCTCCATAGGCTCCTGTATTGGATAATGTATAAACATCGATCGCACGGATCTTTCCATTCTTGTTTGCTCCGACACGAACTGTTACCTGCATCTCATGTCTTGGTGAAGATGCGATCTGAGACTCTTCTCTTGAAAAAATAATCTTGGATGGTTTCTTTGTCATCCATGTGACAAATGCTGGATATACTTCGGAGATAGAACTCTGTTTTGCTCCAAATCCTCCACCAATTCTTGGTTTTGATACACGAATCTTTGATTTTGGAATGCATAATGCATTGGATAAGATCCTTCGTACATGGAATACGATCTGTGTGGAACTAACAACGTTCAATCTTCCATATTCGTCAATAAAACAATAAGTTCTGAATGTCTCCATCATTGCCTGCTGATTTGCTTTTGTATGATATGTATGTTCTACAACCACGTCGCAATCTGCTAATACCGCATCGACATCTCCTTCGTGTGTTTCTTCTGTTGCACACAGGTTTTTCTTATTATCTGCACCAATATTACATAATGCTTTCCAGTTATCTTCTGGATGCACTAGCGGTGTATCTTTATCCATTGCCTTACGTGGATCTAAGTTTGCTGGCAATACTTCGTATTCCACACGTAACATCTTGATCGCCTGATCAACGCACTTTTCATTCTCCCCAGCAACGATTGCAACGGGATCTCCAACATAACGGACATGCTGATCCAGAATCTGTCTGTCATATGGGCTTAATTCCGGATATGTCTGTCCTGCCATCGTAAAACGTTCCTGTGGCACATCTTCCCATGTATAAATCGCCTCAATCCCTGGCACTTTCATAGCAAACTGAGTGTTGATCGATTTGATCATTGCGTTTGCATATGGACTTCGAAGTAATTTCACGATCAGACATTCTTTTGGTGCCTTATCGTTTGTAAATACAGGTTTCCCTGTCACAAGTGCCATAGCGTCTTTTTTCATGATCGGCTGGTTAACTACTTTCATTCGGCACCTCCATCTTTATTTTTCTTATATTCCAAAAAGTCTAAGATTCCTCGAAGCTGTCCTTCATATCCAGAACATCTGCAAAGATTCCCCGCAAGGTATTCTTTGATTTCTTCTTCACTCGGATCTGGAATCTCTCTAAATAATGCAATCGCATTCATGATCATTCCTGGGTTACAAAATCCGCACTGTTCAGCCCCTTGGTTCGCAATAAAAGCTCCAAACTCAGCTGCTTCTTCCTGCAATCCTTCTAAGGTATCGATCTTGTGTCCATCAACTCTTGCTGCAAGAATGGAACATGATAAGATTGGCTGGTCATCCATAAATACCGTACATAATCCGCAATTTGATGTCTCGCATCCACGTTTCACACTGTAACAACCAAGATCTCTGACAAGATCGATCAGGAGAGTATCTGCATCAATCTGTGGGGTTACTTTCTTTCCATTTAATGTAAATGTAATCTCCATGTTTATTTTTCTCTCCTTTCTTCTAACTGTTCAAAGCCTCTTCTTAATAAGACTTTTGATAACTGTTCACGGTAAGCAGCACTTCCTCTCATGTTGCTTCCAAAATTCATCTGACCTGTCACTTCATCTGCGAGTTTTTTTCTCCTTCATCATCTTTGATCTGTTCCATCCACTGATCTGATAATCTAACTCTGCAAGCTCTGGATGGTCTTGCACCGACAACCGCATATGCCTCTTTCTCACCTAATGAAACAGCGCAGGTCAAAACTGGAAAATCTGTCTTTGTATTTCTATGAGAAAGATAAACACTTTCCTGCGGATGCTTCTTAATGATCAGACGCACTAAAATATCATTTGGATATTTATTTGCTGCAAATTGATCTAATGGAATGATTCCTTCATGATGTAACTCCACATAACTGTCAAACGCCAGAAAACAGCTTAATACATCAGAAAAACCGAACTTTCCAAAAATACTTCCACCTACTGTCGCAAGATTACGGAACTGCACTCCGACAATGTGTGTCACACTTTCTTTTACCGCTCCCTGACTCCATGTATTTAATCCTTCATGAAGTTCGATCTGTCTTAGTGTTACCATTGCTCCGATTGAAAATTCCTCATCATTTTCTTCGATCTGATCAAGTCCAAGACCCGACAGATCAATTGCTTTTTGTACATTTCTTGTGACCATCTTAAGCCACAACATGCCACCGATCACGCAGTTGGTCTTCTTCTGATTCAGCTCATAAGCTTGCTCAAGACTTTCTGCTTTGACGTATTCCTTGATCTTTAACATCTTATTTCTCCTTTAATTTTTTAAAATATCCCTTGTTTATACATTCTACAGAGCAACACAGGCAATTGGCAAAAAAAGAGTACTTTCTGAGAAAGTACTCCTTCAGGTATCGTCCTATAATCCCCAGTATTCTCCATAGGTATCTTTGATGTTCTGTACATCGCTGTCTGTAATTCCATCAATCGTACTCTTAACAAACTGGTAAGTTCTTGGTCTCTTTGATCTTAATGCGGATGGATGCTCCTTATAATCCTTGTAAGATTCTGCAAAATACTCAGATGCTGATTTGATCGCATATGCTTTGTTATATCCATCATATTTATTCTTCTCAGCATTGTAAATTGACTTCCATTGACTCGTTCCAACTTTATCTCCTGCAAGGAAATTAGCAAAATGTCCTAATTCGTGAAGTAATACAGAAGATCTCGCACTCTGAAGTGCGATCTTATGGCTCTTAACGCTAAATACACCTGTCGCTTCCGCATTTTTATCAATCACCATCTTAAACTTCAGATCTTCAAATGCATTCAAAATCTTACCATCTGCCTGAGAACCAAGTGTTCTTAATGTTGTTCCAGAAACACCAGACATCTGACTCAATTCAACCGTTGTTGTCTTGATCGTTGTCTGAACGACTGTCTTGATCGTTCTCTTCTTAGAACCCTTCTTGTCATAATCCTTCTGTGTTTTGACAACTTTTGTATTCACAACCTTACGTCTGGAATGATTCTGAGATGTTGTTGTTCTTCTCTTTGTTGTTCTTCTTGTTGTTATTTTGCTTCTGCTTGCTTTCTTCTTAAGCTTCTGGATTCTTGTGCTTTTCTTTGTTGTTTTCTTCGTCGTTACCTTCGGTTTCTTGCCAAGCGGTACTTGAATCCCATCAATTGATGTTGTTGCTTCGCTTGGATGCTGCATAGTATCAACGCTTTCATAGGAAGCCATCTGCTTCTCAAACTTCTCCTGCTGACGGTTATTGTAAAATGTGACTCCACCAAAAACCAATGCAACAGCTACTACCACGGACACCAATCCGACCATGACTTTCTTCTTCATAACTCTCGCCCCTTCTTAATATTAATATCTATACTCTTTGCTTTTATCTCTCAATCTCCATGTGAGAGACACTCACCCTATAATATATTTTTATCGTACAATATTCGCACTTTTTTGTCAATAAATTCCGATGGATTTCAGCCTGTTTCTGACCATATTTCTTAGCGGATCCTTTTTATTATCATTTCTGGATTGGATGCATATAAAATCGCAGTTTCTTTGCTGATCTGTCCTTCTTTATATAGATTGATCAATGACTGGTCCATAGATATCATTCCGCTCCCTGTAGAGGAATAGATCAAACCATCTATTTGATGCACTTTATTTTCACGGATCATATTGCGGATCGCCGGAGTCACTTCCATGATCTCAAACACAGGGATCAATGTTCCATCCATCGTTGGTATCAGCTGCTGAGAGATCACTGCCTGTAATACAGAAGCCAGCTGAATCATGATCTGGCGTTGCTGATTTGGTGGAAATACATCTATAATACGTTCGATCGTATTCGCTGCCCCGATGGTATGAAGTGTTGAAAATACCAGATGCCCTGTTTCTGCAGCTGTCATAACTACCTGAATCGTTTCATAATCTCTCATTTCCCCAAGCAATATCACATCCGGACTTTGTCTTAATGCGGCTCTTAAGGAAGTAACATAATTTACAGTATCCATGTTTACTTCTCTCTGACTGACGATACTTTTCTTATGTTGATGTAAAAATTCCAAAGGATCTTCCAATGTGATGATGTGATCTTCTTTTGTTTCATTGATTTCTTCTATCATGCATGCAAGTGTCGTGGATTTTCCACTTCCCGCTGGTCCTGTTACAAGCACAAGTCCTTTGTTTAATTCACTTAATTTCATTACCTGCTCTGGTATTCTTAATTGCTTATAGTCTGGCAGGCGGAATGCGATCACACGGATCACTGCCGCTAAGGATCCTCTCTGTTTATATGCGCTGACACGAAATCTTGACAATCCAGGAATGGCAAATGAGAAATCATCATCCCCTGTCTTCAACAGTTGATCTATGTCTCTGTCTAACGCTTTCTTATAAATCTCCCGGATTATTTTTTCCGTATCTTGCGGCATCATTTTTTCTTCATTGATGCGACGCATCACTCCATTTACTTTCATCGTCAATGGAAGCCCTGCTACAATAAACAGATCTGAGGCTTCCTCTTTTGCTGCTAATGTTAAAAATTCTTCAATATTCATGCTGGCCCCTTTTACTTATTTCTATAAACCGGAAGGAAATCATCCTTCTTCCATGCCCCAACAGCTTCTTTTTTCCATTTGATCACTTCATAACACAGATCATTCTTTTTCTCCGGATAATAAATCTGCAATTTCACAGATAACTGCTGTGTGTCTGAGATACTTTCCTGAAATGCAATTGTTTTCTCTTTTTTATTATATGAAATCCCCTTGCTTTTTGTAAACGATCGTCCAACCCTTTTCATATAATCTTTTTTATCCTTAGATCTGCGATACAACTTCCATAGTTTCTCATCGATCGCTCCAACTTGTTCATTCGCCGCATTGGATGCCTGATAAAAAGCCGACGTACGTTCCAAATTCTTTTTACTTAACGTATGATCTCCCTTGGCACTTGAAAGTGTCAAAGCCGCAAAAACTGCTAAACAGACCATAGCTAACACGAGCACGATCGAAGCTGCTCCAATCCCTAAAAATGGCATTTTACGATCTTTCATTATCTTTCCTTTCCTGCCTGTATCTTAAAATATCAAGCTGATAAATCTGTTGGTTTCCCCTCCACATCGTAATCTTTCCCAGAACTTTCGCTGGCTGCCTTTCAAGCTTTATCGTCATATGATAACGGGCTTTTGTTTTCTTTATCTCATTCCAATCCTGATCATAATAACACTGATAATCTCCGGCTTTACCATCTATTTGTGTAAAATATTCTTGAAAATCTTTGATGTCATAAGCACCCGCTTCTATCAGTTCTGCAGCTTGTGTTACATAATTTTTTGTTTCTGTCATTTCTCTTGCTTTTGCACTGATGTTATGAGCTTTTACAAATACCTGAAGCAGGATTGATCCACAGATTGCAAAAAAGAATAATACCATCATTAATTCCATCAGGATCAGGTGTGTTCCATTGCTTTTTTGTTTCATACTTCCTCCTAATTCCTGCTGTGTCTGTATACACAGTTCTGATATATCTTGCCATCACTTTCCTGAATCTTTATATGATACAGCTGTTTTGTTTCTACTACAGAAAAATCTTTTGCTGCCACGATCTTCTCTCCCTGCATCGTTGTTGTATCCAGACCTTCTCTTACCATTAATTCTCTCAACGCACCCTTCTCCTGATAGAGATATGTATTGTATTTTTTCCCATTGATCTTTTCCGTATGGATCAGGGCTGTGCGTCCATGAAAGCTGCCGATCTCGATGCTGTCCTTTTCATCCCACTGTCTTATCTTTTCTGTTACATAAGAAATATCGATCCGTTCCTCATAATCCTCATTCATCACAGAAGCTGTATGACTATATATATTCGCCCCGATCATACTCAAGGAAAACGCACAAACTGCAAACACTGCAAATAGGATCACAAGAAACATCTGATCTGTCATATGTCTTTGTCTCTCCAAAAACCTCACCTCTCATTCAATGGGATCACCGTAACTTGTGGCATGCGGTTAGACCCAATGATCTCATATGAGATCACAAACTCGTCTTTGTCATACTCCAATCCATAATGTTTCTCCATATAAGAAAGACTTTCTGGATATCGCCCTTCTACACTGTAACATTGTACCGCCCCTTTGATCACGGCTTCTTTCAGACTTTCTTCCTGTCTTTTCTTTGTTTCCCGAAAATCTGGCTGCTGCTATTCCATAACACAGCCACCATAATGCCACAGATCATAACTGGCAGGAAAATTCGAATTTTATTGTCAATTTTTCTTTGTTTTTGAAAACGATTTCTCAAAATCTGCCTCCCTTATCCAATTCCAGCCATAATACCAACTAGTGGCAACATGACAGATAATAAAATGATCCCTACGATCACACATAAGATTCCTACCAGCGTCGGTTCTAACACAGCGATCATCTTCTGAATCTGATCCTGCAGTTGTTTCTGATACAGATCTGCTGCCTGTTCCATTACCTCATCTACGGCACCCGTTTCATAACCAATGATCATCAATCTTTCCTGCATTCCATCAAAAATATGTGCTTCTTTCAATGCTTTCGGAAATGTTTCTCCTTCTTTCATCTGTTCCTGACATTGCTGAATCTTCATTTTCAATGGTTCATAATCTGTCAGTTTCTCAGAAAGTGACAAACTTTCATCCATGTCAAGTCCACTCTTTAAAGCCATCGCCATTCCACTTGCGAATCTTGTTCTTGCACGTTTCCATGCGATTTTCTTCATAAATCCGATGGTTTGTATCTTCGAGATAAATTCAATTCTTGCCTTTTTATAAAAAATAACGAAAAATACTATGATCAAGATCACCACTGCCAAAACTACCAGAACAATTGCTGACTGCCTCATCCAACCTCCAATATTCAATAACTGACGTGCAACTCCTGTCATCTCTTGCCCTAATTGCATATATACCTGTTCAAATACTGGCATAACTTTTATAAATAATACTGCAACAATCACTAACAACATCCCGAGCATCGCAACCGGATAAGTCACTGCACTCTTGACCTCATCTAATATTTCTTCTTCCCTCTGGTAATATGCCGCCAATGCTTCCATCGTCTCATCCAGTCTTCCTGTCTGTTCTCCGATCTCCGTCATATGAAGTGCATATTCTGGGAAAACCCCTGTTTTCTTCATTGCAGGATAAAGCATTCCACACATTTCAAGTTCTTCGCGGATCTCTTTTAATATCTCCCTGCCTTCTGTCTGGACATCTCCATCTTCCATAATGTAAATCCCCTCAAGCGATGAAATCCCAGATTTCAAGATCAGCGCCATCTGACCACAAAATGTGATCAGTTCTTCGTTGCTAAGTTTCTTCTTCATATCTATCCCTTCTTAATAACTATACTGAAGTACATAATGTTCTCCATTCCCAATATATTCTTTCACATCTTCCTTGTTATCACTATTCGCTGCCAGTGTCGGATCCATTAACTCCCAGCTTTTCCCATCGAACTGAATGATATTATCTACCCATCCCTTTTCATTCAGCCAGGTACTGATCCAGGCATGATAGATATCCCCTGAATACCCAATCTCAAGCTTGGTCGGAATCCCCTGCGAACGCAGCATCGCCGTCATCAGAGCAGCATAATCAAAGCAGATTCCCTTCTTTGTCTTCAATGTCTCATCTACCGATGGCAGATATCCACTCTGAACATTCTGCGCTTTCTCATCATCATATTTTACATTCTTGACCACATAATTATAAACAGCTTTGACGATCGCCAGATCATCTTTGGAACCTTTTGCCAGTTTCTTGCTTCCTTTAACTGCTTTCGTCTTACTTGTAAATTCTACATACTGGTTAGGATATAAAAATGGCAGAAATTTATTTTTTAATTTCACCTCAAAACTATCCATCATCAAAACACTGTATTCATCGTCCTGCACATTTTCATATACAGAGATCTGATATGTACCATTTCCACTGGTCAATGGAAAATATGCCGGCTCTTTTGTCCGTTCAATAAAATATTTATATACTTTATTATTCTTTCCGATCACTTCAACACTGATCTTCTTTACACTTCCCTTATATCGCAGTGCTACATAGCCTTGAGCCACATTCGATATATCAACCACAGCCTCCCCATGATCCAAAACTTCCTTCCCCGGTGCTTCTGGCTTTAATACTCCTGCTTTCTGAGCTGTTACCTGCTTCTTCCGTACACACCCACCGAATGGTAACATAATGATCAAGCATGTCATGATCAGTATTATTTTTGTGACATACTTCATAAGAATTCTCCTTCGTATTTACTTTCTCTAGTATAACAGATTCACAATATGCCTGCTAATTTTACGTATACAAATGCTCCCTTACATAATTCAAAAACTGCTTCTTTGCATAATCCAATGGCTTATTTTTTCTATAAAATAGTGATATTACAGAATGTAATTCATCTTCTAGTGGTATCATTTTAACTCCAGCACATTTAGCTTCTCTATAAACCGTTGAAAATGTGATCGTAATACCAACCCCTTCACTTACAAAACTCATGATCGTATTTGCTTGTGGAAATTCAAAAGCTATTTTCGGTTCAAATCCTGCTTTCTCACAGCTCTTATAAAACACTTCGTAACTTCCGCTGCCTCTCTCTGGGAAGATAAAAACATCATCTTTCAATTCTTTCAGTTGAAGTCGATCTCTTCCATAAAGCGGATGTTTTTCATATAACACTGCACACAATTTATCATCATACAGTTGAGAAAAACGGAATTTTTTCTGATCTTCCATCATATTTTCTCTCAAGATCAAGAAATCATAACGATCGGAGTTTTCCTGAATCTCACTTGCGATTCTTTCATCAATCACAAGTTTGATATCTGGATATTCTTTTCTGAAATCCGCCACCAATCTTGCAAAATGATATGGTGCAAGAACCGGCATACAACCAATCTTAATTTCCTGATTTTTCTGAACATTTTTCAACATCTCTTCATAGGTTCCCGTCATTTTCTTTGCATAAGACAAAAAGATCTCTCCTTCTTTGGACAACTCAAATTTCCTTGTATTCCTGCGGATCAGTGTAATTCCTAACTCATTTTCCAACTTACGGATCTGTTTTGATAATGCACCTTGTGTCATGTTACAGGCATATCCAGCTTCTGTGAAATTTTTCTGTTTACATAATTCCATATAATAATATAATTGCTGTATTTCCATTTTTCCATACCCTTTTCAAATATCTTCGTATATTCCTATTTGGAATATATCAAATCTCAACTGGAATTGCAATACTTCGCTCTCTCTATATATAATAAGAAACACAAAAGGGAATACGATTGATAAAATATGAAATTTTGATGAAAGGAATCGTTGATATTATGAAAAACAAAAAAAGATTTTTTTACCATAGATTGTTATTTTATATTTTAGGACTGTTGATCATGTCTGTTGGTTCTAATTTATTTTTGAAAGCAGCTCTTGGAGTTGCACCTAGCTGCACAATGGCTTTGACATTAAGTTATCTTTCCCCAGTTCACAGCTATGCTTTATTTAACTTCCTGATCAACTCTACTTTCTTGATTTGTGAAGCTCTGATCCTTCATGAATTCGGGAAAATGCAGTTAACTCAACTTGGTTTGACTTTTGTTTACTCTTTATTTATCGAATTTACTTCTTATGGTTTATTCTTTATTGAACCTCGTGGACTTGCAGCTAAGATTTTACTATCTGTCATTGCATGTGCCGTGCTATCAATAGGTGTCGGATTCACGATCAGTTCTGGGTTCGCTGTTATGCCAATGGAAGGACTTGTGAAAACTATCTCTGATAAGAAAAATATAAGCTTTGGCGCTGTCAGAGTTTGTCTGGAAGTTTTATTTACTATATGTTCTGCGATTGCTTCTTTTGTATTGCTTCCAGAATTACCATCCGTTGGAATCGGAACCGTGATCGCCGCTTTCTTAAGTGGTAATATTACAAATATATTTTCTTCTCTATTTCATAAGAGAATCAATGCCTACCTTGGATTTCAGGCATGATCCTATAAAAAAACCGTAATCTCAAATGAACCTCTTGGGATTACGGTTTTTTAGTTCACCCTGATTCTTTAGTTTTTGCTTATTCCCATGGATCAATTTGCTGATTCGTCGGTACGACTTTGATCTTCTTTGAAATCGTTATCTTTGTCCCTGTTTTTAATTTTGCAGAAATCGTCGCTGTTCCAGCTTTATTTCCTGTGATTCTTCCATTCGAGTCAACAGATGCCACGGATGGATTACTACTCTTCCATGATGTGAAAGATGATGCATTGATCACCGTTGGATACACACCATACTCTTTCATCATTTTCCCTTGATACGTTGGCTTCATCTGCATTTTTTCTGTTTCCCATATTGTGCCATATCTGCTGTCTAGTTTTAAATAGCTCTTCTTCAAATATGAATTCTTTGTCACAATATTTTTTGTAAATTGCTTTCTTGTCTTGGATTTTTCTACTTTCTTTGCTTTGGAACTGCTAAAATCTAATACCCAGGTATTGGCTTCATACCCATCTCTTGACACAACCGTAACTGCTGCAACCCCTACACTTTTTGCATTCGAAAGTAACAGACCTTTTCTATGTGTGGAAGAATTGATCCAACCCTTTACGATCTGTTTCGGTGTAGTTCCTGCGGATTGTGAGCAGTTTTCATAGATGATCTTCTTGTTGATACTTTTTGAAAGCTTTCCATTTGGTCTTCTATGCGGACTTGTTTCTGGAATATAGATCGTTGTTTCAAATCCACGCATAATTGCTGAATTTGTCAATCCTCGATCCATCTTCAATGCTTTGCGTCCATTTTTCTTACGGTATTTGTTCACTTCTTTTAAGATTTTCTGTGCATCACTATAGTCCTGATATCCTGTAACAGATAATTTTCCTGTAGAAGCAGCCTCTACCTTCTTCTGACTGACTCCTGCAGTTGTAAATAGCATTGCCGCTGCTAATGCAATACTGGCAGCTCTTCTTGATAGTTTCCTCATAAACTTTCTCCTTTCATACTTTTGATCATGGTACCTTTATATAATTTGTGCACAGATATCATTCAAACAACATCTCTCACAATGAGGCTTTGTTCTTGCCGTACAGACATCTCTTCCATGCCATACCAGCCTGTGGCAGAAATCACTTCCTTCTTCTGGTGGAACGATCTCCCATAATGCCATCTCAACTTTTTTAGGGTCTTTTATCCCATCAACCAATCCAATCCGGTTGACCAAACGGATACAATGTGTATCCGTAACGATCGCAGGTTTGCCAAAGACATCTCCCATGATCAGGTTGGCACTTTTTCTTCCGACCCCAGGAAGACTTAGGATCGATTTAAAATCGGTTGGGATCTTACCGTTATATTCATCTCTTAAAACTTTCATACATTTGCTGATATCTCTTGCCTTGCTCTTTCCAAGACCACAGGGCCGTACGATTTCTTCAATATCTGCAACGTCTGCTGCTGCCAGTGCTTCTACTGTTGGATATTTTTCAAATAATCCTTTTACTACGACATTTACTCGTGCATCCGTACACTGAGCCGCCAGTCTTACACTAACTAATAATTTCCATGCCTGATCATATTCCAATGTGCAGTCTGCATCTGGATATTCATTCTTCAGACGCTCAATGACTTCTAGTGCCAGTTCTTTTTTATTCATAACAGTATCCTCCTTGAAGGTTGTTTTATCCTTATTATACCTTACATTTTTGCATATTTCTATGCTATAATGATTTTGTATTTTTTGTTCATCGAAAGGAGAATTTTATGAAGAAAAGTTTTTTAAAAGGTGCCTCTATTTTTCTGGCATCTGTACTAACAGTAGGTATGTGTTCTGCTTATAGTGTAAATGCGAAAGCAAAATTTTCTCTACCTAAAAAGACAACATTAAGTTATGACAAAAAAGATAATGGCGGGAATGGTTTTTACACAAATGTGATCTATATCAAGGGAACAAATCGCTCTAATTCAGAATCCATCCTGCGTAATGGTATGAAGGTTAAATCTTCAAATAGAAAGGTTATTTCTACAAAAACTTTTGGAAAAGATTATTATCTTATTGCGGATAACAATCAAGTAGGAATCGGTGTAAAACTTAAGAAAACAGGATCAACAAAAATCACTGCAAAATTTAAATATAGAGGTAAAACTTATTCTGTAAAAACAACAGTCAAAGTTATAAAATACTCAAATCCTTTTAAGAAGATCGTAGTGGATGGAAGAGACTGTATTTCTGATTTTAAGAATAAAAACGGATCTGGGATTTCCTTTATGGGACGTAACATCAAGATCACTCCTAATAAGAACTGGAGAGTAAAATCTATTTATACTTACAAGCCAGGAGCTACTAAAATGAAAAGAGTAAAAGGTTCTTCCGTTACAATCCCAACAAATTGCCGTGCTTTTATTACAATGGAAAATAAAAAGAATAAATTAACGGAAAAAGTTACTTTTGATGAAATGGATACTACTGAAGATCCTGGATTTACATTCTAGACACAATTTTAAAACAACCCAGAATTGTCTTTTTATACCTGACGATTCTGGGCTGTTCTTATCTTCTACAATTTCTTTATTTGATCTGTTTCATGTTAAATCAATGCCATTCTCTGCCATTTCCCTTGTATATATCGTTTGACAAACAGGATTCCTCTGAATACCCAGTCTAATGTCATTGCTACCCAGACTCCGAAGACTCCAAGTCCCATCCATTTTCCAAGAACAACGCTGCAGAAGATTCTAAATATCCACATCGTGGCTGATGCTACAACCATACAGTATTTGACATCATTTGCGGCTCTTAATGTGTTCGGGATCGTGAATGCTGGCGGCCAGATCGTTACACAGCATAAAGTATGATATAATAAGATCTTTCTTGTGATCGCTGCTGTTTCTGGTGATAAATGATATACCTGAACGATCAGTGGTAAGATCATAACCACGATGATATTTAATGCGATCAATGCTGCATAGGCTACTTTTAACAGCTTCTTTGTATAGTATCTTGCAGCTTCATAATCCCCAGCTCCGATGCATCTTGATACAACGGTCAGCACTGCAAATCCTACTCCGATTCCTGGGATCAACTCAAATGATGCTACCACATTTCCGATGGCATTGGCTGTGATAGATGATGTTCCAAATCCTGCAACGATACTTAATACCATGATTCTTCCTAGCTGGAACATACTATTTTCAATTCCGTTTGGTACTCCGATATGTAAAATCTTCTGTATTAAATATCCCTTAAAATGAAAATGGATATGTTTGCTTAAATGCACATCCTGATTTTGTTTTGCGAGCAGTCTTACCATAACAACTGCTGCAACAATTCTTGATACTAATGTTGGGATCGCAACTCCTTCAACTCCAAATTTAAACCCCATAGATCAAAATCGCATTTCCTGCGATGTTGATACCGTTCATCAACATAGACATATTCATAGAAATCTTTGAATTCCCCATGATACGGAATAATGCGGCGCATCCATTATATATTGCAATAAATGGAATAGATGCCGTGACGATCATCAGATATATTTCCGCGTATGCATAACTCCTGGTTCAATATTTCCAAACACTACATTTAAAATAAAGTTTTTACATGCATAAATTCCTGCCATGATCACTACAGATAATGAAACAATAAATAAGATCAACTGGTCTGCTGTCTTACATGCCATGATATTTTTTCTCTGTCCGAGAAACTGCCCTGCAACGACGGCTCCTCCAGTTGCCAATGCCGAAAACAGATTGATCATTAATACCATAACACTGTCTACCAATGAAACTCCTGATACAGCTTCTTCTCCAACATTCGCTGTCATGATAGAGTCCGCAAGTCCTACCGTTACAGTTAGCATCTGCTCAATGATCAACGGTATGATCAATCGTACGAGATCTTTATTTGAAAACATCCTGTTCCTTGCACTGTCTGTAATTTCCATATTATTTCCTTTCTTTTTTCTGTGTTTTAAAGATTATTTCTGTGTTTTGTCTTTTATTTTACAGTTTTTATCTTATCACACTTTTGATTTTGTTCAAGGTCTGATTAAAAATATTTACATTTTCTCATTTTTATACAAAAAATATACAAGGTATCTTTTGATACCTTGTATACATTGCATATCATCGTTTTTTATTTCACATAATCCATGATAATTTCGACTGCTTTCTGGATTCCTGTCCTTGCTGAATTGATCATGAGATCATAATTACCGGGGTCTCCCCATTTTTGTTTTGTATAATAATTATGATAAGAAGATCTCTCCCAATCAGTTTGCTTGATCATCTTCTTCGCTTGTCGTTCTGTCACATGTTCTGTCTCTACAATCCGTTTGATCCGTTCTTCTAGAGGACTGTGGATAAAGAAACTGTAGCAGTTTTCGTGATCCTTAAGCACCACATCTGCACATCTTCCCACGAAAATACAGGATTCATTCTCCGCTGCCAGTTCATGAATCACATGTGCCTGGATCATAAATAATTTCTCTGGTGTCATGATCTCTTCTGTGTCAACGCCTGGAAATCTGTGTCCGATCGGGACATTGATAATGTGGCTGTAGACTGCATTCTCCTCGTGATTCTTTACAAACTCTTCCGACATATCACTTTCTTCGGCAACTCTTGCCAAAATCTCTTTGTCGTAGAAAGGAATTCCAAGCTTCTTGGATAACTGCTGTCCGACCTCTCTTCCTCCACTGCCGAATTCTCTGGAAATGCATATGATCGTATTTTTCTTCATATTGCAACACCCCTTTTCTTAGTTTGCTATGGTGTTAAATTTGTTTTTATCTTAATACAATTTTAACATACCTTTCGGGATGCAACAACCTATGCTTTAATTTTGTTTCCTAACGATCGCATATTCATCGTCCATCTGGAAATAAGGGCAATCCCAATCGCTATAGCTCATAAATCTTGCCATCTCATCTTCATCTAAATTAATATCACATACATAATATTCATAATCTTCATCATACACATAATTACTACAATATTCGCACCCTGCGCTTTTCTTCTTTGCCATATATTCTCTCCTTATTTTTGTGTTTCTTCTATATCTAATGTTACGCCCTGTAAAATTTCTGCAAATTCCAGCAAAGATTCACATTTTCCAAATAATATATCATCGACTTTACTTGTATCCTGCACGATATCTGGGATCATCACTGGATTCATGCCTGCTCCATGTGCGGAACGGATTCCATTGATCGCATCTTCTAATGCGATCGCTTTTGATGGATCGACTTTTAATTGTCTGCATGCTTCGATATAAATATCTGGCTCTGGCTTTCCGTGTTCGATCATATTTCCTGTGATCACGGAATCAAAGTAGTCAAAAATCCCTTCTCGTTTCAGATTACTTACGGCGTGTTCTTCACTGGAAGATGTTGCAACTCCGATCTTTAGTCCTTTTTCTCTGAGGACTTTCAAAATCTCATGAAGACCTTTCTTGGCTGGCACACCGTCTTCAACCAATTCATAATATGCATCTCTGTATCCATCCAAAAATTTATCAAATGGAAAATCATTTCCGTAATGTTCTAAGAAATATTTCTTACGATTTGTAAGGTTTGTTCCCAATGTATTGACAATATTATGCCCCAGAGGTCCATATCCCAGACGTTCTCCTGCAATATCCCATGACTTCTGTACATAGCGTTCACTGTCAAACATCAGCCCGTCCATATCAAAAACAACGGCCTGTATCTCTTTTAATTTATTAAGATCCATCGTCTCTATTCCGCCTTCCTTGTTGATCATCTTTCTATGATACCACGGATTTCCTTTGATTTCATCTGGTTTACAAAAATCGCACTGACTGTTATCATGGATTTTAGGATTAGGAGGAATTGATTTATGAAATCATCATCGAATTTAAAATCACTATTAAAAAATATTGACCGTAAAGGATATCCTGCATATAAAAGTACGCAAGGTACTTATGATTTTGGAACTTATTTTCTTTCCATTGATCATGTACAAGGCGATCCTTTTGCATCTCCATCAAAATTAAGTATCCATGTGAAAGGAAGATCAGCTGGATTTCCTGCTTCTTTTTATGATACAAAATATAAACAGGTTGCACTCTGTGATCATTTGACACGATTATTTTATCAAACTTTATCTAAGATCTCTTTTCGTGCCAAAGGTTCTGGAAAAAGCGGTTTATTTTCTGTCAGTAAATGTGGACAACAGGTACTAGAACGAACTGCATGTACGATCAATCCTTCCAACGGTGACATCTCTGTTCATTTTGAAGCTGGTTTCCCTGCAAATGGACGAACTGTAAATGCGCGAGAATTGGATAAAATGTTGTTTGGACTACTGCCAGATTGTGTTTCATCTTCTTTATTTTATAAAATATTGATCAAAAATGTTGGAATCAGTAATTTATATATCCGAAGATCAACATACAATCCGTAAAAATCTGTCTTCTATGGGACTTGTCGCATTTATTGCAGATTGGCTCTGTTTTGCCTAGAGAAAGTGGTATCTCACAGAAACCTTTAAGAAACTGTGTGAAATTCCAGTCACCAGATACTTACCGGGTATCTTTTGATCTTCCACACCATGGGACGATCACAGGTATGGGAATTCCGAAAGGAATCACCCTGATCGTCGGTGGTGGATATCATGGAAAATCGACGTTATTAAAGGCATTGGAACTTGGTGTTTACGATCATGTCAAAGGGGATGGTCGTGAATTTGTCATTACTGATCCAACTGCCATGAAGATTCGTGCAGAAGATGGAAGAAGTATTACAAATACAGATATTTCTATGTTCATTAATAACCTGCCAAATGGCAAAAATACGGTTTTTTTTGACACAGAGGATGCCAGTGGAAGCACCTCACAGGCTGCAAATGTAGTTGAAGCCATGGAAACGGATTCTTCTTTATTCTTAATTGACGAGGATACGAGTGCCACCAACTTTATGATCCGTGATGAACTGATGCAGCGTGTAGTTCTTCGTGATCAGGAACCGATCACTCCTTTTATCGAACGGATTCGTGAATTGTACGAAAGATATGATATTTCTTCGATCATCGTTGCTGGAAGCTGCGGATCTTATTTCCATCCAGCAGATCATATCATTCAGATGGATCAGTATGTTCCAAAAGATATTACAACTGCCGCCAAAGACGCAGCAAAAGATTTCCCTATGGTTTCACTGCCTAAGAAGAAACATCCAGATCCTTGTTTTGACCGTTGTTTCAAAGCTGGAAATCATCTGAAGAAAGAACGCAAGATCAAGATGAAAACACTTGGGAAAGATGCTTTTTCAATTAATAAAGATACAGTTGATCTAAGATATGTGGAGCAGATTACTGATACTGAACAGACAACAGCTCTTGGTTATGCTTTGTTGTATGCGAAACTTCATTTGATGGATGGAAAGAAAGATCTTCGTACAGTTGCAGATGAATTGATGCAGATCATTGAAACAAAGGGACTTTCTACGATCTTGGATAGCAAATATGTGAAAAGTAATCTGGCAATGCCTCGAAAACAAGAGATTATGGCAGCGATGAATCGTTATCGAAATTTGTAGTTTAACAATTAATACTTTTTGTTATATGGATCAGTCTTTAAATTGACTGATCCATATTTTTTGATCTACAAATTCATAATATCTTTCGCCATCTCCAAAATCACATCTTCTGCCTGTGGCATAACTCCAATCATGTCAAAGAAGCCATGATCACATCCTTGATATCGAATTGTCCTTCTTAATTTTCCATAATCTGCACATTTTTTCGTAAATATATCTGTGCTGAATCTTAAAAAATCATACTCACCTACTACGGTAACAACTGGATGGAAAATCAGATAAATCTTTTTGATAAATAATTGATGCATATGGATTTTCAAGTTTTCTTTCCAAATACAATCCTCATCATTTTCCAGAATTATCCAATTCTCTTCATACGACCAACAATATATTTTTCTTCATCTTC
>ENA-OQBV01000435-OQBV01000435.1-human-gut-metagenome-genome-assembly--contig:-NODE-435-length-23493-cov-4.943722_pt1 | contig 23493 bp, 20 predicted proteins | sample MGYA00242750_ERZ504559 | MGnify/ENA primary metagenome ERZ504559 (study PRJEB26092, sample SAMD00036230) | human gut metagenome | host: Homo sapiens | study: EMG produced TPA metagenomics assembly of... | reverse complement strand
GCGTGGAAAGCGATTTTACGGACTTAATAGCCCCAAATAATAAAACTCGCCAAATCATCGGTTAATGACTTGGCGAGTTCTTATTTTTAGTCTGTAGAGGGCGCAGCCTGAAAAGTCAATACTTTTTCAGTGCCCTCGATTTTCGGGGCTCCTTTTTTTGTTCCTTTTCCTAATCCTGTTACCTTTGTAGATAGAGACTTTACCATATTAATTATAAACGCTTATGAAAAAGTATATTTTATTTCCATTGTTTGCAGTGGCAATCATGTGTTTCTCCTCCTGCCATTCTCAAAAAGGCCGTATGGACGATTTAAAGGACTTTGTGGAAGAGATCCAGGAGGAAGGGAAGGATTATACTCTCGACCAGTGGAAAGAAGCTAACGAACGTTTCCAGAAATTGCTGGATAAAATTAATTCCTACGAAGATTTGACCAAGGAGGAATTGGAAGAGATGGCTAAATTGCAAGGGCAGTATGCTGCTACTATTTTTAAGAACAGTGGAAAGAGTATTATGGAGCAGATGCAAAAAGCTGGAGTTGCTTTGGATAGTCTGGAAGAAGGTTTCGAGAAAGGAATGATTGAGAGTCAGGAGTTAGAGTAATATTTATCTAATAACAATAAACTATGAAACAATTGAAGACGATGGCAGGCTGTTTATGCCTTTGCCTCGCAGCAGGATGTACCTCTCCCGCTTCACAGCAGGAGAATGTAGCTGTTACCGAAGGAATGACTCAGTCTGATGCGGTGATTAAGACCATTATGGAGCGTCGTAGTGTACGTAAATACAAACCACAGCCGGTTAATCGTGATACAATGCAGACTATTCTGAATTGTGGCATTAATGCTCCTAACGGACAGAACAAGCAATCATGGGCTATTCGGGTAGTGGATAATCCTGATTATATCAATGGCCTGACGGAAATCTATAAAAAGGCCAATCCTCAGGCAGCAAAAGATCCGAATTTCAAGAATATGTTCCGCAATGCCCCTACAGTTGTATTCATTGCCCATGACACTTCCTATGACATGTCTCAGATTGATTGCGGACTGTTGGGTGAGAACATGATTCTTTCAGCCTGGTCTATGGGAGTAGGTTCCTGTTGCCTGGGAAGTCCTGTCCGTTTTATGAATACGCAACCTGAAGCAGCTGATTACCTGAAAAAGCTGGACTTTCCTGAAGGTTACCAGCTCTTGTATTGCATAGCATTCGGCTATCCGGATGAAAGTCCGGCAGCCAAGCCGCGTGATACCCAGAAAATCAAGTTTATAGAGTAATCTGATTCTATTGTCTTTCTCCCAGATCGTCGTATGAACTTTGCAGGATCGCCTTACCGAGTTCCATACGGCGCAGGCTGGGGGCAGGTTCATCCACCAGTGTTTTTCCTGAATTGTTGTCCACCTGTGTTACTCCCGTACTGTCACGGAAAGCAAAGCCGTTGTTATAGGTGTAATAGGCAAAAGGATAAGTATATTCTTTCCCCAAGACATTTCTGCTGAAGTTAAATTCCCGGTGATCGATGCCCAGCTGTCCCAGCAGGGTAGCAGCCATATCTGTCTGATTCATCAGTTTGTCAACAACAGCCGGCTGCTTGATTGCACCTCCCAGCCAGAGCATAGGGATATGATGAATACGCAGCGTGTTGTTCGGCTCGCTGACTGGATAATGGAAACCGTGATCCGGCAGACAAATAACCAGCAAGTCTTTCCATTGTGGCAACTGTTTTAATTTATCGATAAACTTCCCGATACATTCGTCTGTAAAGGCGAAAGCATTGGGAATCTTTTCTTCCAGCCGGTGATAAGGTACCTCAAAAGGCTCATGGCTGCTCAGAGTCAGGAAAGCTGTGTGCCATCGTTGTGAGAGAGGTCGTTTCTTGATCTCATTATACAAGTATTCAAAAGTGATATCATCGTTCACTCCCCACGGATTTTGCCGTTCTTTCAGACTGAAATCCACATCTGCGGTAAGTTTCTGGTATCCGCTTCCGAGCAGATAACTTTTCATGTTTGTAAAGTTGATATCCCCTCCGTACAGGAAGTCTGTAACATATCCTTCCTTCACCAGTTTGCCTGCAATGGAAGGAAGTGTACGGCTTTTTGCCGGTATTTTCATGACAGAAAGAGTAGGGAAGCCCTGATAACCGCTAAATGTACAGATGGTTCCTCTGTCTGTACGGAAGCTGTTGGCATAACAGTTGGTGAAGAATACTCCTTCCTTCGACAGGCGTTCCCAGTTCGGACTTACTCCTGGTACTCCTCCAAGCGATTCAATGAACACCCCTCCATAACCTTCCACCAGAATGATCAGAATGTTTGGGCGGCGTGTATTGAGCAGTTCTACCGTATTTTCTCCTTCTGTCGGATAAAGTCCTTCAAACAACTCTTTACGCTTCTCTTCGTCGAAGAAATCGAATTCTGACGCATAATTCTCAGTCTTTCCGGCGGAAGCCAGCAGGCTGAAGGCCGGATTTACGGCTGAATGATTCAGGAATTCATTATTGCAGAAGTATACCTGTCCGATATTGGCTGTTGATTCCGTTACACCTCCCCGGATGACAATAAACAATAGTCCGCCAAGTAGAATCATGCCGGCACTTCCCGTCACCCGACGGCTAGTACCAGCCAGTCTTTGAGGAGTCAGTTTGTATAAACCGGCCATCATCAGAGCTGATAAAAGCAGCATGATAAAGATGCGTAAGATAATGAATCCCGTAGAAACGCTTGCCAGTGCATTTTTCGGTGAATCCATATACAGGAAGATGGAAGCATCCAGCTTGAATCCCCAGAACGGATATAAAGCCATGTCTACAATGAAGATCAGCATGACCAGAAAGCTGATCAGCACATAATAGCCTGTCAGAATCTTCCGCAACGGGAATTGTCTGAACCAGATACTGATCAGGACTACAAGCCATGGGATTACCGTCAGATACCCGGCAGTAGTGGCATCCAGTGTGAATCCATGTAAGATCACCCGTCCGAAATCTGCTGGAGAAACACCTTTTTCCACTGCGTCGTTATACAGCATGAACAATGGTTTCTGTATAAGGAAACACCCCAGTACCATTGCGAAAAAAGCAATCAGGTAAGCTATTCTTTTCTTCATAATGTCAGTTGCTTTATCATCCAGTTAATTATAAACGGCTGCTCATGTCCGGAATTTCTCCGTCAGTAGCAGCCGTTATGTTTATTTTCTTCCAAAGTCAGCCGGTACCTCTCCCCATTTTTCTGTTTCCCATTTAAGTAATGGAGTCGGGCATCCATTTTCGTGCAGCCACTTCTCAGCCCGTTCAATCAGTCTGAAAAGTTCCTCTGTACGATCATTCCGTTCCAGCTTCGTTTTGCATTTTTTCTGTTTTACCCAGTTCAGCGCATTGCGGCTGTCCGAATAAACAGGCATGTTCAGGTTCTTCTGTTTGAGCAATGCCAGTCCGTGTACAATGGCCAGGAATTCACCGATATTATTGGTTCCATACACAGGTCCGAAGTGAAAGATCTCTTCACCCGTCAGCAGATATACTCCCCGATATTCCATCGGTCCCGGGTTTCCGCTGCATGCTGCATCTACGGCCAGGCAGTTCAGATCGAATCCTTCCGGCAGTGCTACGGCCGTTTTCATTTTCTCTTTACCGGCTCCCACATACTGGTGAGCGGCTGAGGCCAGCGCCTGTTCTGCTTCCTCACGGGTGTCAAATGATTTATAAAGAGCCCCTTTATAATTCTTGATTTGCAGTTGACATTCCGTCCAGGAAGTGTAGATACCTGGCGTGACCCCTTTCCAGACCACGTAAAACTTTTGCTTCGGCATTACATTCTTTCCGGAACTTCAATACCCAGCAAGCCCATAGCCAGCTTCACAACCTTGCCCACGTTCTGACTAAGTGCCAGACGGAATACCTTGAGAGCTTCGTTCTCTTCGCGCAGGATGCTGAAGTCGTGATAGAACTGATTGTATTCCTTCACCAGATCGTATGCATAGTTAGCCAGGATTGACGGGTTGTAGTCCGTACCAGCCTGTTTCACTACATTGCCGAAGTCTGCCAGCATCTGGATCAGTCCTTCTTCCTTCGTGCTCAGCCCGATGCCGGCCGGGATAACGGCAGGTACTGTAATTCCAGCTTCTGCAGCCTTGCGGAGAATAGACTGGATACGTGCATAAGTATATTGAATGAAAGGACCCGTATTACCGTTGAAGTCGATGGATTCTTTCGGGTTGAAGGTCATATTCTTGCGGGCATCTACTTTCAGGATGAAATATTTCAGAGCACCCAGACCTACGATACGTGCAATGTCATCAGCCTCTTCCTTGGTCAGACCATCCAGTTTACCCAGTTCGTTGCTGGTTTCCTTGGCCGTTTCGATCATTGCTTCCATCAGGTCGTCAGCATCTACCACGGTACCTTCACGGCTCTTCATCTTACCTTCCGGCAGTTCCACCATTCCGTAAGAGAAATGAACCAGATCTTTACCCCATTCGAATCCCAGTTTGTCGAGCAGGATAGACAGAACCTGGAAGTGATAGTTCTGTTCGTTACCTACTACGTAAATCATCTTGTTGATCGGATAATCCTGGAAACGAAGCTTGGCTGTACCGATATCCTGAGTCATGTATACGGAAGTACCGTCAGCACGGAGCAGCAGCTTGTGATCCAGACCTTCAGCTGTCAGGTCAGCCCATACGGAACCATCTTCTTTGCGGAAGAAGAAACCTTTTTCGAGGCCTTCCATTACCTTTTCCTTACCTTCCAGATAAGTTTGTGATTCGTAGTATATCTTGTCGAAGCTGACACCCATCATTTTGTAGGTCTCGTCAAATCCGGCATATACCCAGTCGTTCATCATTTTCCACAGGCTGCGTACTTCCGGATCGTTGGCTTCCCATTTGCGGAGCATTTCCCGGGCTTCCAGCATCAGCGGAGATTCAGCTTCAGCCTTGGCCTTTGCTTCTTCTTCGTTCATTCCTTCTGCCTGGAACTTAGCCATCAGTTCCTTGACTTCTGCCTTGTAATGTTTGTCGAATGCCACGTAATAGTCTCCGATCAGGTGGTCACCTTTCTTGCCTGATGACTCCGGAGTTTCACCGTTACCGTATTTCAGCCAGGCCAGCATGGACTTGCAGATGTGAATACCACGGTCGTTTACGATGTTGGTCTTCACTACCTTGTTGCCGTTTGCCGCCATGATGTTTGCCAGTGCGTTACCCAGCAGGTTGTTGCGCACGTGTCCCAGATGCAACGGTTTGTTGGTATTCGGTGAAGAATATTCAATCATGACCAGCGGCGCATTCTCATCGGCTTTGCGGATGCCCCATTCTGCATCGGTGTGGATACGGTTCAGCAGTTCCACCCACACGTCGGAAGCAATAGTCAGGTTCAGGAATCCCTTGATGACGTTATAGCTGGCAATGGCCGGTTCATGCTGTTTCAGGTATTCACCGATTTCCTGTGCTGTCTGTTCAGGACCCTTCTTCGACATCTTCAGGAACGGGAAAACCACGAGAGTCAGGTGGCCTTCAAATTCCTTTTTAGTCTTTTGCAGCTGTACCATCTTGGCGGGAACTTCCTGCCCGTACAACTCTTTCACGCCGTTGATTACGGACGCCGTCAGTTTATCTTCAATTTTCATGCGTGTATGTAGTTTTATGATAATCCGTTCAATGGCGCAAAGATAGTGAATTTATTTTGTTCTTCCGACAGGGCGTTTCCCCAAATTTGCAGTGACTTATTTCACCAGCTTGCTGCACTCAGCCTGTTGTTCTTCGGTCAGTTTGCCTTTGTATACACTGAAGATGTATTTCCCCACTACGGAGTTTCCGTGCTTCATGACCTGTTGTGCGATGAACTCGGCAAACTTTGTTCGTATGCTTTCTGCTGTGGCATCCTTTCCGAAATCCTGATCCAGGAATTTGTCTTTTTCCATCAGGAAGTTCATCATTTCCTCGTTCAGATCCGTATTGGTTACGTATACCCGCTCTCCCAGTTCCACTTTAATCAGACCATTTTCCAGGACGAAAGGTAACGTTACGGGAAACATGTCGCTGTCATTTTCCTGAACCAGTAATTCTCTCACTACTGCTTCATCCTGTTTCCCGGTAAACTGAAAGATTCCGTTGGTCACCCGTGCACTGTCATATCGAGTTTCTCCTTTCTCTGCATCGATGATATAAACAGTTCTTCCTTCCAGTTTGGGATTCGTGACTTTTCCTTCCAGTGTGTATGCGTCTTTCGGAGTGCTGGAGCATGCAGCCATCATTCCTGCAAGGAACAGCGATGCATAGAGTTTGTTATTCCATTTCATGGTTAGTTCAAGTTTTAATGAGTAATCTTTCAAAATTGAAGTTTTCTTAATTCTTTCCTCATTTGCAAATATATTAAATTTCGCTGATGATTCTACATTTCTTTCACCCAATAATTGGATGCCTGATACAATCCGTTTTTCTGGAAGAGCTGTTTCAGGTAATTTTCCCTTTCCTGTATATGTTTGAGCGCTAATTCCAGTCTTTCCACAGCCATATAAAACGGCAGGCAGTCATTGTTCAGATCATCATCCAGAAAGTAAAGATTTCGGATTGTTTCCTGATACGTCTTTCCTTGACTGTGGGTCTGCCTTGCTTTGGTGTAATAATGAATGCAGCGTTCTGCCAGATAAGCTGAATTTGTATAGCTTGGGGTACCTTTGCGTAAAAGGGAGCTTGCCCTGTGATAAAGGTTTCTTCTTCTTTTCTCATCAGGTTCGATATTCTCTACCAGATTTTCATCTATTGGCGACAGATTTAAATAGCGTTTAATCTCCGTTTGATTCCGAGTCATGCCGTATGCGTAATAGCAGTAAAGTTTCTGATACAGCGTACCAGTTGCATATTGCAGATAAAAGACGTCAGCTTTAAAAGAATTGTTGAACAGATTGCTGTTTTGTATGGGAACGATCTGGTTTTGTATCTGGCTGAGGCAATACATGCTGTCACATATCAGTATCTCCAGCAGATCCATGCGTTTCTCTTTAGCTTCCTTTGTCTCTGTACGTTTGATTTCATACATTTCCGTTAACATACGGACATCTTCCTGAGTCTCGGGATTCCCGTTCTGGATGTACTCGTGTAATTCTTTTATTGTAAGTTTGTTGAGTTTCCAGTCTGTCTTGCCTGTCGGCCGGAGCATCATGTAGAGCAGGCTGTGATTGAATCTGGTTTTCAGTTTCAACAGTTGGGTACTGCTGAACATGGTCTGATACAGATGATGCCCCATCATGAGCGGGCTTTGGTAAAACTTTGCGAGCGACCGTCCGATCCGGATTCTTCCGTTTAGATGGCTCAACCCTTCTTTCTCCCAATTGGTATGACTGCTTCGCCATAGTTCCAGTTTCGTGGTCTGATAAAGAAAAATAATCTCCTCCATATCAGGTGTATTTGAGAGCATCTCTTTGTCAGTTGTCTCATACATTTCCATACTTTCTGTCCACTGAATGTGATTAAGTTCGGCCAGATGGATATGTTCTTTCTGCCGGTGCAGGGAAATGAAGAAATGCTGCATGACAGTTTCCATCAGGAAAAGCACCTTATATCCCTCTATGCGTTCCTGGTTTTTGAGGCAAGTGCGCACATATAATAATAAGGAGTAGATGATATTCTTGTGGCATTTGGTAGCAGCTCCCCTTTCGCATGACACGTTATAAAGGACGGCAGCAGTCCAATAGAAGAAAATCGCCTTTGAGAAGTTGCTTGCAGTCACCGTATTCGGGAAGTATCGTTCTTTCCGTTCGATGAGTGACCATTCAAATACCGGTTGTTCTTCTGCCTGTAACATTTTTGACTGTATGAACTCGTTGAACTCCGTGCAGAAAGCATGAAGTTTGTCTGCTTCATAGTTGTCCGAGCCTTTGCTGTCATACAGATATACATTTCCCAGGCTCTCACAGGCCAGTGCGAAATGATAAGAAATATTGTCCCGCCGGTTGGTGGCTTCCTGTTCGTTTGCCGACTGTTTGAAGCGTTCGGCTGCATGGAAGATCCGGGAGATAACAGTCCTTTCTTCCTTTTCCCCTTTCTTCAGGTCCTTCCGATCCTCCGGGTTCTCCGGCGACAGCCCGTCCTGACCCTGCTCCATCAGTCTCAGGATGCTTTTCAGATAACAGTTTTGTGCGCTGAATTCTCCGTGGGGTATATCCTGAATGGCAGTTTTGAATGTCCGGTTCTTGTAATAGAGAATGTCTCCCATTTTGCGGAAGAAGTCGGCTTCTATCAGGTCGCTCTTTCCCGGATCCATGTATCTTCCCCTGATTCCCCGGAAATCATTATACGCCTCTTCCAGATGTACCAGCCCGATTCCTTCCGTATCTATTTTCTCGAGCACGAAAAGTTTGGCAAGGATGGCCAGGTGAAGCGTGCGCGTGTCCCGGTACAAAGCCGGATATTTGCCTTTCAGGTCTGTGCGCTTCAACAACGTGACCAGCTCGTCATAGAGGATGAAAGCCGAATTGTCCGTCTTTCTTTTCTCGTGGGCGATTCCCAGTTTCAGCATGCTCCGGTTCAGGAAGAGGAGGTAATTCTCTGCTTGCACCATCTTTGCATAGCTGTAATCCTCAAAGATCGGCACCACCAGCTCGATACACCGTTCATACGCCCGGATGGCAGCCGAATAATTCTCTTCCAGTGTGAATAATCGCCCAGCGAATGGTGGATGCTGGCCAGGGCATATTGCGAATAGTCGTGTGCCCCGTCTGCCGTCGTGTTCTGCCGGATAATCTCCAGATACTGGTTCTTCAGACTCTGCAGGTCAATTGACGAAAAGTTGAAGAGTGTGGACATCTCCCCGGAGATCTTTGACTGATACGAGATTTCCTCGATGATGCGCATGGGAAACTTGTAGTGGTAGAGTCCGCAGGGAATTGTTGTAACAAGGCTATGGTTCATAAAATTGATGACTGTACTGACATACTCCCTCATTTCGGGAGTCTTGTTTAGTTCCTGCAGTTCGGGAATCTGTTCCAGGTTTCTCCACGAGAATCCGTTATTATGTAGTTTCAGGATATGTGTGACGAGGAAAGAAGTCGACACCATCAGTTTGTCTCCGAAATCACTGTTCTGGTTGAGCAGCGTCTGGAAAATAGGATAGAGCAGATAGTGGATGAAGTTGATTTTCTGAATACTTTGTCGTCCGAAGGAAAGATAAAGCCTTTTGGTGGGCGAACCGGACTCTTCTTCTGATCCGTCGGCCTCTTCGTGAGGGAGTCTGACATTCTTTTGGGTCAGATATTCTTTGCTACGTACATATTTCTCAAAAAAAAGTGTGAGTTTTTTGGGGGAACCATTACTGATAAAGGCCAGATAAGTTATGAATCTGTTCAGGAAAAGAAGCTCCTGTTTGAGACGCATTCCACGTTCTTCATTCGTTTCGTTTTCTGTCCAGTCTTTGTGTGCCTGCCGGAAGCGATAATAGTTTTTCAGTGAAAATGGTTGCGATGGGTTATAGTATTGGGAGGAAACGATTTCCTGCTTAAAGCCGGGCGGCAGGAGCAAGCTGCACACGAATTCTTCGGTGCGCAGGGTGGAATTGTTCCGGCTGTTGTTCCCATTCAAGAAACTTTCCAGATTGAGTACTCCATTGAAAATGCTGCTGATGGAGAAATCACGGTCACACAGGTCTGCCTGAAACGCCTCGTACAGTTCTCGCCCGGCAATGAAGATAAAATAAGCCTTGGCCGTAGAAAGGAAGAATTTCATGCTGGCTATGATGCTGAGTACCTGTTGTGTTCTTGCTCTTGAAGAAACATGCTGTTCCGGGCGTGTGGTCAGCTTTTCGTATTCGGGAAATTTCTGTTCTGTGCTTGTGACATTTCGATGATTGGTATCTACCTTGTCCAGTTCATCAATGATAATGATAAACTTTCTGTTTGTCTTCGTTTTTTTTACATGGTTCAGTATTTCTATCAGCTCAAATTCTATTTCCTGAATACTGGCCGGAGGGGTAGTCTGCTTTTGATTGTGTGAAAATCCCAAAGTGGAGGCTAATTCTTTTATTTTATTATTCCATTGTAAAGTGGTTTCTGTGGTTATTGTAGCATTCAGTCTCGCACAAAGCTTTCGGACCTGCTTGCAGGCTCGGCAATAAGACGAAATCTGAGGCAGTAAATGATTCGTTACTGCTTCTGTTAAAATGAATACAAGGATTACGATGTTCGCAGTATAAAGGGGAGTACATAAAGAATTACAGTTTTCCTTAATATCAGGCTGTGAAAGTAAGATAGCAGTTATCATTGTAAAAAGGATATATGCCACAGCTATGAATGAATGTAAAGTCTCAACGACCTTCATCCACCAGCTCCTTCCATCTTCCAGTTTGTTTTTCAGGTTTTTGGCCAGGATACGCAGTATTTCGATTTCCTGCATGTTCTCTTGCCCCAGGCTAATAGATATGGGAATATATTGCGTGTTTCCGGGATCTTTTTTATTCAGTTCGTTGATGGTGTAATTGACGAAGCTTGACTTTCCGGCTCCCCGGTATCCGGTGATCAGGTAAGTGCCGCTGTCCGACTGATTCTCTTTCAGCCAGTTGGAAAGCTGGTGCAGGGGATTGCTTTCCGGGCGGTATTTGGGATCAATGGCTTCTTCCGTGGATGAACGATGGAAGAACGTGAAGTTTCGCAGCCGGAAACTGATCCGCTCATTGTCGGTGTGAATCCATTCAAACGGGTTACTGTTATTCATAACTGGACATGTAATATGATGATCAGAATGATGATTAAAGGTATAACACCTATAAGGAGCATGATGCTGTAAAAAGGTTCTTTTATTTCAAAACAAATCAACAGAACGGTTATTGTTTGCAGGATTATGAAGAATGCTTCCATTATACTGCCAACCAGTTTATTTATGATCAGGGTCTGGTTGTTTATGGTAGTCCATTCCCTGGCTTCCTTAGATATTTGTTCCAGAGTCTCTTGTTCTGTAGATAAGCCTTGTCGGTCTTGATGCTGGCAATATTTCAGAATGGCTTCACTTTCTTTTTCCTGTAAAGTTTCAAGCCGGGTATTAATTTTTTTGTACTGGCGTGTTCCGATAAATCCGAGGAAAGGTGTTATGCATGTGATGATGCCCAGTACATAGTCAGAAAAAGTGTTGTTTTGGCAATAATCCTTCAGGTATAAGATCAGCGGAATCCAGGTGATGAGACATGAGACTGTCATGACAGAGATTATATGTTGTGTCTTCATGGCTTGTGATATTTCAGTTCTGAAGCGATGAAGTTTGATTGCTAATCTGAGTTGTTGGAATGTAGCAGGCATAAGGAATAGGTTAAATAATGAAAAGATACCCCGTCTCCTGTGACGGACAGACGGGGTATTCTTTACTAGTGGATCGTGATATTTGGACTTCTCTCAATGTTAGAAGCGGAATCCGATCTTCAGGTTCGGCGTAGCGAAGAAGTTGATATTGTGATGACCAACTTTGTACGCTGCCTGACCTTTCGGGCAGATCTGGATATGGTCGTAGCGATAAGCTACCGGCTGTACTTCGAAGCCGAGAATCAGACCCGGTGACAGACTGTATTCAATACCTGCTACACCAGCTACCTTCAAGCCGAAGATTTGTCCGGCGCGGGAATTGGGGGTGTAGATTTGAACTGATTCGCCAGCTAATTCCGGGTCAAAGTTTGGACCCACGACATTGAATTCTGATTCGTAATCGGGATTATTTTTATCATACACGTATATAACATCTTCTCCATAGGTCGTTTCACCCGTGTACGGAGTCGTTGTCTCGATACGTCCCATTTGCCATCCCAGTAAACCTCCTACGTAGAGGTTGATGCGTTCGTTCTTGGTGTTGAAGTAATAGTTTGAACCGACTGCCACATTCCAGGCGTTACTGATACGTCCTTCCGTGTACTTGCTACCCATAATCGGCAATTCTTCCACCGTGTAGTCACCTTCTACATAGTTTTTCGAAGGAGTTGCATTGATGTTCATGCTGAACATCAGGTTTACGTCCCAACGGTCTGTAAGGAAGTATTTACCCTGGATACCAATCAGGTTAACCAGACTATTACTGTTCAGATCTCCCAAGTTGAGATACATGCCCGGATCTTCAGACATATTCGGATTGGTTGTTACGTTTCCCAGTCCCGTATTCTGAGTAAATCCGTTCTGTACATTCCAGTAAGTCGGCAGCAGATAATTCATGTCCTGATTGAACATCTGGTTGTTGCCAATCACGGCTGACACCTGCCACTGGCCTTTCTTGGGAGCAAACGACGCATCACTGCTGCTGTACTGTTGCGCCGTGATTGGCGCAACAGATGCTACAGACAGAAGTAATATGCATAGTTTTTTTATCATACTTCTAGGTTTAAACGTTCATTATTATTCAGCCGGAGTTTCTTCACCTTCAGCCGGAGTTTCAGGTTCTACCGGAGTGGAGCTACTGCCGCCGGTCAAAGCTTCCATGTAGCTGTCCTTTTGTGCATTTGCCTTGTCAAACAATGCCTGAAGAACTTCAATATACATGTTGTATGCTTCGATCTTCGCGTCATTGTAGTCCTTGACGATTTCCTCTGCAGTCTGATAAGAACCGTCTTCCAGTCCCTTCAACAGGTTTTCATACAGAGCAACTTCCTGTTTCTTTTGAGAGATGGTTCCCAAAGTGATGTTACCTTTGTTTTCGCTTTCATCCAAGTCAGCACTTTCATATCTTGCAATTTCTGCCTTCAGATTTGCAATAGCCCGATCGTAGTTGTCCTGAGTGATTTCTCCCAAATCGTCGTTTACATCAGGAACTGCTGCTGCCATTGCGTTAAGAATACCTGTATAGCTGGTTATCTCTGCCTGATAGGTAGCTTCCTGAACTGCATATTTGGCTTCGATTTCAGCTTTCACTTTCTCAAGATCAGCTTCTTCCAGTTGCAGTGCGTTGGTTTCAGCCAGAACAGCTTCTTCTACCTTTTCGATGTTAGCCAGCAAGGTAACCCAATCAGCTACGTTTGCAGCAGCTTCATATGCTTTAACGGCCTCTGCGTGTTCGTCCATGGCAGTGAAGTAGTTGTAGGTTGCTGTACCGTCAGTCGCTTCTGGCAAGGTGGTAAATTCTTCGTGTGCAGCTGTCCATTCTTCATAAGTGTAGGCGGTACGCTGATCAACAGCTACACCAAAGTCTTCTGCTGCTTCAGTCAGAGCCTTGTAGTAACCACCATTCATTGTTGGTGTTTCAGCACCGAAACGATCATCATCAGTTGCGGCTAAGAATGCAGTCAGACGAGCACTTAGATTGTCAGCAGTAGCAGTAGCGATATTGATGTCGTCTGCCGGTTTGAAACCATCCAGCTTGGTTCTTCCTTCCAATGTACCGTCACCGTTCAAATATTTCTTATAAGCGTTGATCAAAGCTGTCTGGGCAGCAGCAAGTTTAGTTGCATCACTCTCGTCGACAGCGCGATAAGCGTCAAGGGCTTCCTTAACCACGACATATTCGCTCTGGCCGGTGATGTGATACTTGTCAGCCTTGTAGGCTTTGTCGTATGCGGCGGCGGCGTCTTTCCAGGTCTTTTCAGCTGCATCGAATGTCTTCTTCAATTCGGTTTCTGCTTCTTCAGCCAGTTTCATGTCCCGTTCCAGTTGGGCGAGATCCTGTGCCTGGGCCTTTTCTTCTACATCGTCTTTCACTGCGTTAATGATGCTCTTCTTGATTGCGGCAGTAGTATTGACCTTCATACCGTTGGTGAATGCATATTCACCTTCTGCATCAGCGGTAGCCTGCTTCAGGATATTTTGATAAATGGCAATTTCTTCATCTTCAGTAGCAGAAGCTGCTTCGTTATTTACAATAGTATAGAAATCATTCTGTACGGCAGCCGGAATGTCGAAAGTAAATTCGCTTTGCGCTTCTTTTTTATTCTTCAGTTCCTGAGCTTTGCCATCATAGTTTTCTGCCAGATCTTTGACTTTTTCGATGCTGACATTAGTCTTGTTGTTTTCTGCTTCTTTTTTCTTATCAGCAATTTCCTGATATTTTGCTTCGAAGTCATCCAAAGAAATGCCGATGATTTCTTTCAACTCAGCCAATGCTTTTTCTTCTACTGCCAGTTCGGCTTTTTTCACTTCAACTGTCACTGCGACATCGTTCTTCAAAGCGTCTTTGTCAAACTTATAGCCGAGGATCAGGTTTTGCTGGATCGCTTTTGCCAGCTCTTGCTTCGCATTAGCCAATTCCTGGCTCAAACTCATCAGACCATAAATAGTGGTAGTCGAATTTCCATTTGGATGGATCGTTACTTCGTGTGTGTCTGGATTAACACTGATTTGGTATGAAGGAATGGTGAAAGTTTTGTTGTAGAGCAAATCTTGTAAAGCTTCAGCATAAGCGTCATCTTTGGCGGTACCCAAAGCAATCTCAATCTGTGCCAAAGCCCGCTGGTAGTCCAATTCAGCCTGTTTGGCTGCTAATTGAGCTTGATATAATTTCTGAAGATAAGCCTGCTCTCGAATGGCGGCGTCTTGCTGGAGGGCTGTTTTATCATCTGCATACTTTGCGGTCAGCCAGTCAGTGTACAACTTTTCTTGTGCCACCTTTTCCTGTTTATAATCAGCTTGGGCTTGTTTGATTGCGGCAGTGGCATTTTTAATTGCAGCTTCAGCCAATTCAACCTGTGCCTTTGCACGCAATAATTCCGCTTTTGCGCCACGAAGATCATTAATACCCGCCGGTTCGTCATTGTCGATACAGCTGGTCAACGATGTAGACACTCCACCCATCAGCAGAGCAGCTACGAGATAAGTCCATTTTCTCATAGATTCAAGTTTTAATAAGTTAATAAAATCAAGTAGAATGCTATTAATACTATAAGTTTTTTATCTTTGTAAATTCAAGTTTCAAGTTTGTTTTAAGGTTTGTTCTTTGGTTCTTCAAGCTCCTTTCTTCTTTTTGTTTTTTTATAGGTTGTTCGAGTTTTATATAGGTTATTCAAGTTTTCTACACGATGTTTTTCTTTCGTTAACGATGGCAAATTTAGGCTGAAACACTTCTTCCCCCTTGTCAAAACGTGTAATTACACGTACAAATCGACAAAACAACAATGATTTAACGCAATTCTTTGTGTTTTCTTTTAAAAATGTCATCAGCTCTTCATTCCGCCCTCCCCGTTTCAGCGGGATGTGTTTCTCTTTAAAAAACGTTTCGTCATTTACCTTAAAAGCCCGAATTCAATGTTATAAAACGTCGAAGCGTTTTTTAAAAATCCCGAAGGGCTTTTTTTGATTGAAATAAATGGCTTGAATGATGCAAAAGTACTTTCTGGACTGACCGGAAAAATCGACTGGACGATTAGCCTTCATCGAGTATAACGATTGGGCCGCAACGACCGCACGATCCGGCTTCAACGACTGCACGTTTCAGCCGGGTTGACCGCACGTTCCCGGAAGGTTGAAAAGGGAACATCTGGGGGATGAAAAGAAAAAGTCTTCCCGCCTGGCAGGTCTCGGTGAGACATACGGGGCGGGAAGACTGGAAGACATGCTCGGGATGAGCACGGTTTATGGGGTGAAACAAGAGTTACCGTCAGCAGAGAGTCCGGAACAGGACGGCAGGATCAGCGGAAATCTTTCAGTTCCTGCTGGAGTTTCTGACGGGTAAAGTAAATGCGGCTTTTGACGGTTCCCAGAGGGCGTCCCAGTTTCTCAGCAATTTCGCGGTACTTGAATCCGGAAACATACATGGCGAACGGGATGCGGTATTCCTTGGGCAGAGCGTTCACTACCCGGCGGATTTCTTTCAGATCATGGCTGCTTTCAGTGCTTTCGTCAGCTAGATCAATGCTTTGATTCAGATAGAACAGGTTGTCGGTCTGGTCCACGTAGGTCTGGTCGCGTACAGCCTTGCGGTAATTGTTGATAAAAAGGTTGCGCATGATGGTGTACATCCATCCTTTGAAATTGGTTTCTGCTGCATATTTTTCTTCGTTGTCCAGCGCTTTCAGGGAAGTTTCCTGAAGAAGGTCGTTGGCATCTTCGTGGTTGGCTGTTAACTTATAGGCAAAGCGCAGCAGGTCGTTTTGTACATTTATCAGGTCGCGGGTAAAACTCTCAGTTCTCATAATTTTCATTTTTAAATAATTAATGCAGATGATCTTGGTGAATCATCATACTGCAATATTACGACAAAGTTCTGAGAACGAGGGGATAGTATCTGACATCTTAGGGGGTAAAATCAGGTATTGATCATTTTGCCCCCTTTATTTACCGGTTAACAGGGGATGGAAATCTACACAATGGCCTTCCGGATTTCCTTCCGCCATGTAGAAGGGGACTGTCCTTCCTTTGCTTTGAACTGTTTGCTGAAGTGGGCAAGATCGGCGAACCCCACTTGTTCAGCGACTTCGGCCAGGCTTAGGTCCGGATTGTTGATCATCCGCTCTTTGGCTTCTTCGATTCTTAATCCGTTAACCCACCCGTTGAAGTTTGTCTGATAGGTATCATTGATGAAATGAGAGAGGTATGTGCGGTTGATACCTATTTCCTTACTCATTTTCTGAATGGTAAGTCCGGAATGGAGATAATCTTTTCCGGAAGTCCATTTTTTAATTTTCTCTTCTATTTTCTCGTAGTTCAATTCGTTGTTTTTTTTCATGACCGTTGTGTTATCTAAGGTTAGCATTATGGTTGGTGAATCCGGAGTCTGATCCGGTGTTTCATTTTCTTCGATCAGGGGATAATTGGCGATGTATATGCCATAGTTATGGAACTGCAGGGCAAAAACTATGTAGAAAATTGTGTAAATTCCTGTGGATATCAGCTGGCTGATGAAGTATGGGTAAATGTTTACAACAACAGACAGCCCGAACATGATGCACAGGCCGATACACAGAGGATGGATGCGCTTTTGCAGATAAGGCGCACGCTCGGGATGTACCTGTGTCCAGCGTCTGGCAATACGGAGATAGACGCGTATATAGAGGATCAGCAGGAGGGCATAGCAGGCCATGAGGACATAGTAGAGAAGAGTACCCGTCTGTCCGTCCAGGCCGAAATAGTATATCAGATTTGCGGCCGCCAGCAGAAATGTATAGATCAACTGCCGCCGCATGAATCCTTCCAGTTTGTGTCCTATATATATAGGATAGGTGATAGACCAGAGGAATAACAGGGTTTGTATGGGTGCCAGGCTTTGGATAAAGAAAGCTTTCAAGGTTTCATGATAACTTTCCGTGGAGAATGCGATGCCCAGTGATGCGAGGCCGACCAGAATGTAGGCGGCTTCCACATAAATCCGGCTGTGTTTGTTACGCCTGCACATTTCTCCTTTCGGCACTTCCGAGAAGTGAAGGAAAAGAGCCAGTATCAGGCAGCTGATGCCGGAGAATGTCTCCATTGTGAAAAAGATTCTTTCCATGGCTTGTTGATTTTTCGTTAAAAGTAGTGAATAGTCAAACTAAGCCTTTGTCAAATCGTAAAAAATCCTGTCTTATAGCTATAAAACATACTTTTGAAGGAGTATGATAAAAGGCAATATTTTTCTTTTCGCTAAGGGTAAATGTAGCAAATTGACAAATATTGCAGAAACGGGATTTCTTGTCTATTTGTACTATGGAGAGGAAATGTATGCTTATCCGATGGATATTCGTAACTATTCAGTCGAAAAAATTACTGATAGATCAATTGGGACAGGTATTCTTCTGTCAGTACTTCATTGGCAATCTCCAGCAGTTGGGAAGCGGTAAGTTCTTCGATGCGGCGGTACACTTCTTCCCGGCTGTCGTATTTGCCGTAGTGAAGAAAGCATTTGCCCATGTCGAGGGCATTGTTCTCAAAATTGTCACTTGCCACTCCGATTTGCCCGATAATCTGCTTCTTGGCAGCATGAAGCTGGGCGGAGGTCAGTGCACGGTCACGCAGTTGTTTCAACTCTTTCCGCACCAGACTGATACACGAGTCGATGTCTTCCGGATCGCAGCCGAAGTAGATACAGAACGTTCCGGTGTCGGTATAGGAAGTAAGATTCGATTCTACATTATACACCAGCCCCCGGCGTTCGCGCAGGGATACGTTGAGGCGGCTGTTCATTCCGGGCCCTCCCAGAATGTTGTTCAACAGATAAAGACCGGTACGTCGTTCATCGTAGGCATGATAGCCGCGGCCCCCGATCATGACGTGTGCCTGATGGGTATCCTTGTGTGTCGTGAGGTGCTGCGGACGATAAGGCAGCGGAGACTGGCGGTGACAGCCTTCGACAGCTGAACAGGGAATATCAGCTGTGACTTTCTCCAGCGTACGCAAAGCCTTACGGAAGTCAATATCCCCCAGAATAAAGAATACCATGTTGGTGGAACGGTAATATCTTCTTGTAAAATTCAGGGCATCCTGGCTGGTGAAGTTCCGGAGCAGGTCTGGTTTTCCCAGAATGTTTCTGCCCAGGGGATGGTTGGGAAAAATCAGTTCTTCAAAGTCGTCAAAGATCAGTTCAGCCGGACTGTCTTCATAGCTTTGGATTTCATCAATGATGACTTCCACTTCCTTGTCTATTTCCTGTTGGGGGTAGGTGCTGTGGAATACGATGTCCGTCAGCAATTCTGCTGCGCGTGAAAAATGTTCTTTCAGAAAAGCACTGTAGACTACAGTCTCTTCCTTGTTGGTGTAGGCGTTCAGATCGCCTCCTACATTTTCCATGCGGTTCAGGATATGCCAGGCCTTCCGCTTATGGGTTCCCTTGAAGATAAGGTGTTCCACAAAGTGGGCCATACCTTGCTCGTGCGGCTGTTCATCGCGTGTGCCGGCATCAACGGCATAACCGCAGTAAGCAACATTTGTCGGGCTCGGTGCATGAATGACACGAAGTCCGTTAGGCAAGGTAAAAGTACTATATGACATGATCTTTTGCATGATAAACGGTTTCCGGCGGCAAAATTACATAAATACTTATTGCTATTCAACGTAAAATGCAGATATTTGCAAAACAGAATCGCTTTAGAAGAGGTGAAGATATGAATAAGATAGCTATATTTTGTTCTGCTTCGGACTATATTGCTCCGGTTTATGTGGAAAAAGCGCGTGAACTGGGAGCCTGGATGGGGCAGAACCGGAAATGGCTGGTGTACGGAGGATCGGACACCGGACTGATGGAAGAAGTGGCCCGTGCAGCCAAGGAGCAGGGGGCTATGATCATGGGCGTGGTGCCCGGCAAACTTGAAGAACGGGGGCGGGTGAGCAACCTGCTTGATGTGACGTTCCATACCGTAAATCTGAGTGACCGTAAGGATATCATGCTTCAGGAAGCGGATGTGATGGTGGCTTTGCCGGGAGGAGTGGGGACACTCGATGAGGTGTTCCATGTGATGGCAGGGGCAACTATCGGCTATCATTCCAAACAAGTCATCTTCTATAATGTGGAAGGATTCTGGAACGGGCTGCTGGATTTCCTGAGCGGACTGGAAGCTGCGAACTTTGCCCACCGTCCGCTGAACAACTTTTATCAGGTAGCCAATACCTTTGAGGAACTGACTGCCTTGCTGAAATGAATATTCACTAAAAAAACAACCTGATATGATTTCATCTATTAATGAATTGCTGAAGCGCGAAGCCCAGGCTGTATTGAACATTCCGGTGACGGATGCGTATGAGAAAGCCGTGGCTCTGATTGTGGAGCAGGTACATGAAAAGAAAGGTAAGCTGGTGACCAGCGGCATGGGAAAGGCAGGACAGATTGCCATGAACATTGCCACTACATTCTGTTCAACCGGCATTCCGGCTGTGTTCCTGCATCCTAGCGAGGCACAGCATGGTGACCTGGGAATTCTGCAGGAAAATGATCTGATGCTGCTGATTTCCAATTCGGGAAAGACCCGTGAGATTGTAGAATTGACGGAACTGGCCCGAAAACTGAATCCGGATATGAAGAAGATTGTCATTACGGGAAACCCTGACAGTCCGCTGGCACAGGCAGCAGATATTTGCCTGGCAACCGGTCATCCTGATGAGGTTTGCCTGCTGGGTATGACACCGACTACTTCCACTACGGTGATGACGGTTATCGGAGACATTCTGGTCGTTGAGACCATGCGGCGTACAGGCTTCACTATTGAGGAATATAGTAAGCGTCATCATGGCGGTTACCTGGGCGAACGTTCACGTGAATTGAGCAAGTAGTCTTTCCGTTGTAGAAAAACAAGGAGACAGACGGTCATTTCTTTTTCGGAAGAGTGGCCGTCTGTCTCCTTTCTTTTTTCCAGCCGCTAAAAGAGGGAATCCGGATTATTTGCTGAAACGTTCCTGATTCTCTGCCGCTATTTTGCGGATTGCCTGCTGGAAAGCAATAAAGCCTCCGCCCAGTACGCGATTGCCGTCATAGAAAACTGCTGACTGGCCTGGGGTGATGGCTGAAGCCGGTCCTTCGAACTTCACCAGCAGACGATTGTCGTCAAGCGTAATGACACGACAGGGAATGGCACGGCTGCGGTAACGGATGCGGACAGACAGACTGGGGCAGGTGAGCAACTCTTCCAGATTGGCTACGTTGACATCCTCTACGAGCATATACTCGGCATTCAGCTGTTCTGCGTCACCCAGCATCACTGTATTCTTGGCCGGATTGATCTTGAGTACGTAAGCAGGTTTGCCCAGTGCAATGTCCAGTCCCCGCCGTTGTCCGATGGTGTAATAGGCGAATCCTTTGTGCTGTCCCAGTTTGAGTCCCTTGCTGTCAACAAACCATCCCGGGCCGATGCGTTCGTCAATGTCCGGACAATGCTCCCGGAGAAAGTCGCGGTAATCTTTGTCGATAAAGCAGATCTCCATGCTTTCACCTCCGCGGGCTTTGGCCTCAAATCCTTTCTCTGCCAGGTAAGCCCGTACCTCTTGTTTGGTCATTCCGCCTAAGGGGAAGAGCATACGGCGCAGAATTTCCTGCGGCAACTTCCAGAGGAAATATGACTGGTCTTTGGTGGGGTCGTCACCGGTCAGAATATAACGGTAGCCATTACGGTCTTCAAGCTGGCAGTAGTGGCCTGTGGCAATCCAGGCGCAGTCCGTACGATCGGCCCATTCGCAGAGGATACGTTCCTTGAACAGTGGGTTACACATTACGCAAGGGTTGGGAGTCCGTCCTCTCATGTATTCGTCGATGAAGTATTTCACAATTACCTGACGGAACTCTTCGCGTACGTCGGCGACGTGGTGCTCAATTCCCAGTCGGGCAGCAAGAGCCTGGGCTTCGAGCACTTCGTCCGGCTGTTCCTGGCCGGGTGTGCTGAAATGGGACGGCACGTCCCAGGTGCGCATGGTGACTCCGACTACTTCATATCCTTGTTCCTGCAGCATGATGCATACGGCAGAACTGTCTATTCCGCCACTCATGCCTACCAATACTCTTTTGTCTTTGTGGATTGTCATGACTGTTTATAAAAAAAGTTTCCGGTTTCCCGGCGTGCACTGAATTTTTCGTGCAGAATGGCCGTGAAGGGTGAATCGAAGATACGTGCGCCGGTGGGACATTCCTTGACGCAGGCACAGCAACGGATGCAGCGTTCGGCAATGGTCTCAATCTGACTTCCGTCTGCGCTCAGGTGAATGGCGTGGGTAGGGCAGACTTCGATGCAGTTTCCGCAGGCATAGCAGAGGTCATTGCATACAGGTGTGGCATTGTTGCCTGCAGGAAGAGGTTTGTAGGGAACATTCCCTTTGATAAAGAATGACGGCAGAGGGAATGTACTTTCCTGCAGCTTTCTCAGACTTTCACGTCCGAACTGTTCTGCTTTCTGCAAATCGCCGGCATCAGGACGTCCGGCTGCTACCGGCATATTCGGACGGCTGTAACTGTGTTCTCCGATGAATGCTCCGGCCGACAGTGGGGTAAATCCCAGTTCAACAGCTGTGTCACGCAGTTCAACCAGGGCATCTTCGTAGTTCGCGCCTTTTATCTGTTTTTTTCGGCGCAGGTTTTTGTGCTCCGTCAAACCAGATCAGTCCGGCATCGCTGATCGCGAGAAGTTTTCCGGATTCGGTATTAAACCAGTTCCGATATCATCGTATTTTTGTTAACTGTACGTTCCCACATTGTTGTCGATTTCATTCTGCCCAACCGAACCAAGTTATAGAAAGTAACCGTGGAACAGGTTTTACCCTTTGTCACGTCGAGCATATCTACTGCCAGTTTCTGCGCATCCGGAGCCAGCGCAATATCTACAGGAAAACTTCCTTTTTCCTGATAAAATTCACCGCTGGCAAGTTCCTGTCCCTTTTTGTCATAAAGCCGTACATACGAGACATCATCCTCCTTCATCAGCACAGCCACCGTTCCCTGACGGGCAACACATACACGTTCAATCGGTGTTGCCGTTTCGATTTTCTTTACCAGTCCGCGTTCCGACATGATATAAATGAATGTCCCTCCACGATCATAAACTGCAAGATACTGTTCACACACGGAAAGTTCCGGCGTAGTCATTTCATAAGACTGGTTCCAGATCAGCCGGTCATCTGTATCGTGACACACGATTCCGTCATTATCATATTCCAGTATTTTTCCCTGGAACATCTTATATCCCGTTGCCGCACTGTCCTTTCTCTCCGCCGATGCCTGCACCTCAAATCCTGAATATGTGCGAAGTGCAGACCAAAGTTCTACAAAAATCACTGCTGCTACAACAGTAACGATCACAAGTTGCCGTTTCTGCGGGCTATTTTATGCCTGTGTCTCCTGATTTTTTCTTCCAGTTCCTCCAGGTCTTCCTGACTTGTCTCTACGGTTTTAAATTCCGTTTTTTCAGCCACCGATTTTTCTCCTTTTCGCTTACGTTTCTATCATTATAGCATTGCAGTCCCCGTTACGGAAGTAATAATTTCTGTCCAACCCTGATATCATCCGAATCTTCCAGATCATTCGCCTTTTCAAGCTCTTTTAATTTTTTCATTGATCCATATGCCTGTTTACAGATTCCGCTCAACGTATCCCCCTGTTGTACCACATAATAATTTTGTGCTTTTTCTACCGCCACAGGTTTTTCTTTTTCCTCGGCCGGCTGTGTGGATGGAGCCGCTTCCTCTGCCTTTTTCACCGCTCCCGCCGGAACCTCTTCAATCGGTATCAGCTGCATGGGTTCACTGATGGTTTCCGTACTCTTTGCGCTCTCCGTCTGTTCTTCCACTATATTTTTTTCAGTTCCCACCAGGACTTCTGCCGGTTGTGACACATGGCGGATTTTTTCCCCTATCGTCTCCACGGTCTGCTCCAGACCCGGAATATGAATTCGCTGCTGCCAGATTCCGACCCCGGCCAGAACCAAAAGCAACGCGATTGCAGCAGCCATCGCATACGACGTTGGTTTGCGTTCGCTCTTTGAACTGCTGCATTCTTCTTTTTCGTTCTCTTTCTTGCTCTCCGTCAGAATCTCCGGAAGCATCTGCCGGGTTCCACGTCTCGGCAGTTCAATCGTCACATCCGGGATCCGTATCTCATGCAGTTCCCTTGCATAATAGATATAAAACCCGTTTTTCGGTTGCAGCCGGTTGCCTTTATGC
>ENA-OQBV01000428-OQBV01000428.1-human-gut-metagenome-genome-assembly--contig:-NODE-428-length-23628-cov-4.995362_pt1 | contig 23628 bp, 19 predicted proteins | sample MGYA00242750_ERZ504559 | MGnify/ENA primary metagenome ERZ504559 (study PRJEB26092, sample SAMD00036230) | human gut metagenome | host: Homo sapiens | study: EMG produced TPA metagenomics assembly of... | reverse complement strand
CGACAGCGTAGCGACCGGTGTACCGGCAGAAGATCTTTACCGCTTGAGTTATCAGGCAGGAAAGGGCTTGTCACAACCGGTTGATATGTCCCGGCTGACTCTGGAACAGGAACGTGAGGTATATGACTATTATTATGCCGCAGGGCGGAAATACATTGATGAGAATCCGCAGATATATGGCAAGATCGTTTACCCGTCCGGTGGACCGTCGGGAAAATTACGTGAAGCGCTGTGTGGGCCTTCCCGGACAAACCCTGCAGATCAAGGACCGCATCATTTATCTGGACGGAAAGCCGAATAAGGAGCCGGACAATGTCCAGTACCGTTATCTGGTTTATACAAAGGGCATGCTGCCTGATGATCTCTGCCATGAGCTGGGTATCAGCGTAGAAGACCGTGAAATTTATTATTCCGAAGAATCCGCCTATAATATGCCGCTGACGGAAAAGGCAAAGGCTGCTTTGCTGGCACGGAAAGATCTGGTGACTGCCATTCATGACGTGCCTGATGACGATGCCGGCGGACTGTATCCCGTCAACAAGAATACGGGATGGACTGTGGATAACTACGGTCCGGTATGGATCCCGAAGAAAGGAGCTACCATCGATCTGACGCTGGACAACCTGCCGGTCTATGAACGGCCGATCCGGGTGTATGAAGGCAATCAGCTGGATGTGAAAGACGGACGCATTTATATCAACGGACAGGAAACCACGAAGTATACTTTCCGCATGGATTATTACTGGATGATGGGCGATAACCGCCACAATTCTGCGGATTCCCGTTTCTGGGGTTTTGTTCCTGAGGATCATATTGTCGGTAAACCGATCTTTGTATGGCTTTCACTGGATAAAGACCGCGGATGGTTTGACGGAAAGATCCGCTGGAACCGTCTGTTCAAATTTGTAGATTCAATCAAATAAACTTGTGCGAAACGGACGTTGGCTAGTCTGGCTGAAAGCAATCGGCGGCGCACTGGTCGCCGTATTGCTGGTTAAGACTCTGTTTGTCACCTCTTGTTTCATTCCTTCCTCCGGGATGGAGAACAGTCTCTATCAGGGGGAAGGCGTGCTGGTGGGCAAATGGAGTTACGGTCTTCGTCTGCCTTTCCCGTCGTTGCTGGGTTATCACCGCCTGGGAGCTTCTCCGGTGGAGCGGGGAGACATCGTACTGTTCAATAATCCCAACCCGGCCGATCCGGAAACGGGAATTGAGTGGCGTGAAGTTTTTATCAGCCGTTGTGTCGGGCTGCCGGGAGATACCCTTTCGCTCAACCGTGCACTGACCGTCACCGGAAATCAGGCCTTGAGCCCGGACAGCAAGGCGCTCTATGTCTATCCGTCTTCTTCAGAAGATCTGATGCAGGCCGTTCTGGAAACTCTGGGACTGCTGCCCGGCAATACACTGGTGAGCTATACGTCTGATGGCGGTTATGTCCGCAGCTTCAGCCATTACGAGTTCTATCTGGTTTCCCAGAAGCTGGAAGGCCGGATTCCTGTTGTTCCGCTCGACAGCCGTATCTCTCAGGAAACACATCCGTTTGTCGTACCCCGCAAGCAGGTTCCGGTAAAAGTTTATCCCTGGAATGCTGTGCTTCTCTGCAATACCATTGTGCGTCATGAGCATAAGCAGGCCGGTGTGCAGGGAGACACACTCTATGTGGAAGGCCGTCCGGTGGGAGAATATACCTTCAGCAAGAACTATTACTGGATGGCTTCCAACGATCCGGTCAACCTTTCCGATTCTCGTTTGTTTGGCTTTGTGCCCGAAGATCACCTGATCGGGCGTGCCCTGCGGATATGGTATCCGGCAAGAAAGGGACGTTTCCTGCAGCGGGTGCAATAGTTGTGGCATTAAATTGAAGGAAGAAATAGTTATGAAGAAAGAAGTGATATTGGGTTCCGCTTATCTGGGACCGGTGGAGTATTATACCAAACTCTTTGCTTACGATACGGTCCGTGTGGAGCGTTATGACCATTATATGAAGCAGACCTACCGCAACCGTTGTGTCATTGCTTCGGCCGACGGCCCGCTGGCGCTGACCATTCCGACGGAGAAGGGAGATGACGCCAAGTGTCTGATGAAGGATATCCGCATTTCCGATCACGGCAACTGGAGACATGTGCACTGGAATGCCTTTGTGGCAGCCTATCGTCACAGCCCTTTCTTTGATTACTATGCCGATGAGTTTCACCGTTTCTTTGAGGAGCGTTACACCTGGCTGTATGATTTCAATGCTGAGCTGTGCAGCTGGGTATGTGAGCAGATTGATCTTCAGCCCCGGATTATCCCTACGGACGATTATCTGCCGGTATCGGAAACGGCCGATGATTTCCGTGAACGGATCCATCCCAAGCGGCTGCCGCAGGAAGCCGATCCGGACTTTGTTCCGAAAGCCTATTATCAGGTATTCGATGCCCGGCTGGGTTTTCTTCCTAATCTCAGTATTGTCGATTTATTGTTTAATATGGGACCCGAAAGCCTGCTGGTGTTGCGTGACAGTACGGTTTCTTCCCGTTGATTTGTCCTTTCGTTTCCGGAGTTTCATGCAGACGAATCAAGTGTATTCTCTGCATGAAACTTTTGTTTCGTCTGGGTGGAACAAAAAGTTTCTCTAGGTGGAACTTTTTTTTTCTCTGCATGAAACACTTGTTTCCTTTCGGGAAAACTGCTGTTTCGTCGAAACAAATTCTGCCGGACGAGCCGAAGAATAGGTCCCTTCGTGCAGACGTTTCCGGCAGGGTCTCCGTACATCCTTTGCAAAAAGAAATCCGCGATTCACCCTCTTTTCTTCATCAAGGTTTAAATCTTGGCAGCTATTCCTTGTGGAAATAGTTGTATTTGACATATACTTCCATCCCATTTTTCAAAATGAAATGATAATTCTCTTCAGATCCGTACCCTGAATCTGCAATCACCATGTGAACCAACTGGCCATATCTGTTGGCAAAGGATAGCAGGAAAGGTATCATGGTCGAGGTGTCAATCGGATTTGGGAAAAGAGAATAATCGATAATGAATTTTCCGTAGCAATCTGAAGATTGTATATGGGTTTTATCTCACCGTTACGTATGGCATTTTTCCTTCATTCTCATAAAGGCGACTTCTTTGTCTGTCTTGGAATAAGAGTTGCGGTTTTGGAAATTGTCCAGATAGGTGTTGTATTTCTGAAGTTTATCTCTGTGAGCTTCCAGTTCTTTCAGGTGTTTGTGCCTCTTTCTCAGCGTTGATTTCTGTTTTTTCGTGTAAGGGGTTCTGCAGCCTGTTCAAGGGCATTGTGTAATTCCCCTGCCATTTCGGTTAGCATGGAAGGGGTAAACTCAATTCCCTCGTTGTTTTCAGAAGCTTTTCCTGAGCAATGACGTCATTTATTAGGCTTAGCAGGACACTGATTTTCTTCATCAGGCGTTCACAGTTATGTTCAACAGTCTTTCGCCATAAAAATATATTTGTTGGCCTTGGACTCTATCTTTGTTCCGCCTATATATTCCACATATAGGCTGATGAAACCTTTGGATGAAAGTAGAAGTACGTTTTGGGTAAACACTTCGTTGATCTCCTTTTTCACCCGGTTACGGAAACGGTAGATAATAACGAAGTCTGGTTTCTCATAACTGGCTAACCATATATAATGGATATCACGTGAAGAAACTTTTCTATTTTCCGGCAGGAGTAAATATTGTTCATATAGGAATACAGAATGACTTTGAGCATCATCTTGGGATGGTAAGAACTGAGGCTGTATTCTTTATACAACTTCTTGAAGCCTTCTAGATTCAGGCTTTCAACCAAAGCGTCATACGTACTGGATCATTGTCAGCTATATCTCTATCGATTCTTTGCGGAAAAAGTATTATTTGGTGATGTGTAAGGACGTAAATGTATCTTTGTCATATGGTATAAATCTTATGCTTAAAGATATAAAATGCTTGTAGTTTGCCAAATGCTTACGCTATATTAAAGGGTGAAGTGTAATATTAGAAATGCATTGTAAGTATTTTCCTCTATAAAATTTAGAAAAGCTATGATGACTTTATAAGTCACAGAATGTTAGAAAGGTAATAGGATTGGTTTTAAAATATCTTAATGAATGCAACCGGGAATTAAATTCCATTTTGAAATATTAACCGTTAAGCTGACCAAAGTGTGACAAGTTCATGTTATATTTGTATCACCTTAATGTTTCAGAAAATAGTTTTTATAGAGGTGTAATAAAATTGTTTAACTTATATTTTGTATTATGAAATTTCTTTCGGTTCAACCAGATACAATCTATTTCATTTGGCAAGTGGAACTTCAGTTGTATAATTTACAACAGAAAAATTGGCCTATGAAAGGAATACATGTTCTGTTTGCTTATTCCGAAGAATTAGGTATTAGCCAAGAAGCTAAATTTTTGTGCGAAAAGTTTCCTGATTGTCCTGTCTTTTTTTATTCTGATACGCGTAAAAATAGGAGGTACGCTAGTACAATTCGTCCACATATTTTACAAAAACACTTTGTTCAATTTCCAGAATTGAGGCATGAAGCTATTTTTTACATTGATTCTGATGTCATATTTAGGGAACTTCCGGATTTTACGAAGTTATTGAGTGATGACAAGTGGTATGCATCCAATACAAAATCATATATGAGTTGTGACTTGCTCATTAATGCTTTTGGTTATGAGAAGTTTGAAAAAATGTGCGATATTATAGGTGTATCTGCACAAGAAGTAATAAAGAATAAATCTAATACAGGTGGAGCGCAGTACATCATTAAGGATATCCCGTCAGACTTTTGGCATAATGTTGAAATTAAAAGTTATGAATTATACGATTATTTATATAGTATATTGTTTGAAAATACTAATCATAATTTTTTTAAAATATATCCAATAAGCATCTGGCTAACAGAAATGTGGGTAGTCTATTGGAATACTATCTTAGTAGGTAAACCTTTTGTTGTACATCCTATTATGGATTTTTGTTGGGCGAATGACACAAAAGAGCAATGGAATTCAACTTATATGTTGCATTATACAGGTGGCTATGAAGGTGCTTTTTTTAGGAAAACAGATTTTACTTATTTAGCACCATTTTATAGCGATTTATCATATATATCCGATGATTCGAGTTCAGCAGGCATTAGGGATTTGATATTATCATATCGTTCAATTTTAAATGAGAGGCGTATTAAATATAATGATGTCACCTTTGTTATTGTAGCGCAAGATGCTGCTTCTCTCAAGCTTAACTTGGATTATTTATTGAAATATTTTGACTCGAACTTTTTGGTCATAGGCTTGGATTTTTTAGAACCTATATGTAGAAGATATGCAAATGAAAAAATACAATTTGTCTTATCGGATATTAAAGCAGAAAAGGATATTGAAAATATTTTATCAAGAATAGATATAACGACCGATAAAATTGGTGTATTATATTCTGATACTATAATTCCCATTCAACAAATTCAGCAGGCTGTTGATATGACTAATGATATCTATAGAGTATGTCCATATGACAGAAGTTATAAGATGGATGTTTTAACCTCATTCTTGTTTGGAAAACTTTTGAATTGTGATTTTTTGGAATCAAATGTAAAAAAACTGCTTCCCGTACAAGATACAAATAATTTGAAAGTTATTTTTATAAATCGAAGACAAAAGATATCTATGGAAACAACATTCATAAACGGATATTTATTCCTTAAAAATTAGCACTATGAGTACAATAGATCAAGATATTACGATAAAACAAACTTTAGAATATTCCTTAAATAAAGAAACATCAGATATTGGTATTTATTATGGAAAAACAGGAGAACTTTTGTTGTATGGGTTATGCTCAAGTCAAAACCAATCAGTTATAGATGTATCTTTACATTACATCATAGAGACTTTACCATCTATAAGTAGTTTTGATTTTCCAAGAGGCCTAACTGGTATAGGATTTGGTTTGCAATATTTATCGGATTTAAAACTTCTTCCTGTTGATAAAAACATAATTTTTCAATATCTTGATGATAAAATTTATTCTGATATTGCAAATAATCAGTCGACTGATCTGTCTTTGTTATCTGACAAGAGTGTTTTGGCAAGGACTTTATATTTTTATTCCCGTTTACAATCATTAAATGAACCGAATTTCTATAGGAGTTTCGCCATTAGGGAATGTTTGATTTTGTTAACAACTGAGATTAAGGAGCTGATTTCAATTATAATAGTAAATAGAGATGTGTTGTTAATTAATCGTCCCGAGTTTTATGCGGAGATTGGGCAGTGTTTTAATGTATTATATTATATCTTGTTATTAAATATAAATAAAAACTATTGCCAAGACTTATTGCTTTTAATTCGAGGTTTTATATGCGATTGTTTTGAAGATAAAAATGTATGGAATGATCTTAATGCCCCATTTTTACTTCGACTTCTTTATTTCTATACTAATGTTTCTTTTGAGGTAAATGATCGATACATGAAGGATTGTGCGATAAAATGGGTACAAAGTTTTGGATCATTCTTTCGTGATTCGATGAAAACTGATTTGGATATTTGTTTCTTTAATCAGTTAAATGCCTTAATAGGTTGTAATATTAATTTTAGTTATAGTGCTAAAATTATATCGGATATTGATTCTTTTGTTTTATCAAAATATATCATTTCTTTTTTAAAACAAAAGATGTGTGATAAAAGTTTATTACAAATAACTATCTAAAAGTTTTTCGTATGGAAAGAAAAAATGAATTGTTAGAGTTCTTAAGATCTCTAGAACGTAAGGAATTAAATGATGAACAGCAGATGTTGTTATTGTCAGGTGGTATTGAAATTACAATTACTGGTAATAATTTTTTGGCTGGTTGCCCTACCAATAATTGTAAAGGTGGAAATTGTGGTAATTGCGTAGCAGGATGTGGTGTAAAGTCGTAAAGTAGTCCTATTTTTAGTTTACTTTATTAATAACTTGAAAATCTATGAAAAAGAACAAAAATTTAGAAGACTTTCTTCGCTTTATTGAGAGAAAGGAACTTAGTGAAGAACAACAAACATTGTTGACATTTGGAGGAAATGGTCCTGAAATAACTGTCAATAATAGTATTCCAGGTTGTATGACAACTAATAACTGTGATGGTGGAAATTGTGGAAATTGTGTAAAAGGTTGTGGCGGAAATTAAAGTTAAATGCTCATAATCAATATATTAAGGGTACTTATGTACCCTTAATATATTTTGGTTAAAATTTTTAATATATGAAATTCAGTCAATTTAATTCTATAATACGTTTATCAGAAAAATTGTCATTAGTTTATAATGCTTATGCAGATAGTTATTTGATATTGTCGAACAAATACTTGCCATTAGGGAATATAGAGTCGATAAAAAAAAATAATCCGCAATTATATGATAATCTGCTTAAATCTAAAAGTATTATAGACGATGATGTAGATGAAGTTTCCTTAGTGAAAAATCTTCAGCAGAATGTTGATAATAATGGGAAAATATTTATTCTAACTATAAATCCAACATTGGATTGTAATTTTAGATGTTGGTATTGTTATGAGAATCATGTCTTTCGTTCAAAGATTGAACCAAAAACTTTGGAAAATATAAAGAAATTGATTCGCAATATTGTTGCTAAACAAACTATGTTGGAGCATTTCCAACTTAATTTTTTTGGGGGAGAACCTTTACTTCAATATAGTACGGTTATGAATATTATAACTTATGCAGAGGAAATCTGTCATTCTTTTGGAAAAAATATATCTATAGCATTTACGACAAATGGATATTTGTTAAATTCAGAGCGTATACATGAATTATCGGAGCATTGTGTAAATTCAATGCAAATTACTCTGGATGGCAATCGAAAGACACATAATAAAGTAAGATTTTCATCTGCTCAGTTAGGCTCTTATGATAAGATTTTGGGAAATATAAAGCTCTTGCTTAAGAAAAAAATAAATGTTATATTACGGTTGAACTATACAAGTGAAAATATAACTGGAATGTCTGATATCGTAGATGATTTGACTGATATAACGGCTGAAGATAGAAAATCTCTAATAGTCCATTTCTTTAGAGTATGGCAGGATAGTCAAGGAGAGGAGATAAATGATATAGTTGATGATACTATAGAAAAATACAGAAATGCTGATATTAAGGCATATATATATCCTCTGAATAATGTAAAGGTTTCATGCTATGGTGATAAATTGAATGCTGCTGTAGTAAATTATAATGGTGACGTTTATAGATGTACAGCTGTAAATTTTGCAGAAGATGTGCGTGAAGGATATGTAAATGATACAGGTGAAATTGTTTGGGAAAATAATTCTTATGATAAGAGAAAAAATGCGAAGTTTAAGAATAAGGCTTGTCTAAAATGTCGGTTATTGCCGATCTGTAATGGTGGTTGTTCACAACATGCTTTACGCCATGAAGATGAAGAGTATTGTATATTTAATTTTAACGAACAAAAAAAGGATGAAGCCATTTTGAATAAATTAGACATTCATTTGAAATATGAATTAAATTATTAGTTATATGAGCTTTAAAATTGATCGTTTCCCATTCTTCTCTCAATTAGAAGCCAATGATTGCGGGCCAACCTGTATTCAAATGATAGCTTCCTACTATAAAAAAAGAATTCCACTCGAACAAATTAAAGAATTTTGCGCATTTCAAGATTGGGAATTACTACATTAGATTTGATTGAATGTCTTAAATATATTGGTTTTGAAACAGCCGTTGTGTCAATTTCTTTGAATGAATTACAGATGATGCCTTTACCAGCAATTTTACACTGGAGGAAAGATCATTTTGTTGTAATTTATAAAATAGAAAAAAATAAATATTATATAGCAGATCCAGCTTATGGAAAAATTAAATTGCCGGAAGAGCAATTTGTTCAGTCATGGTTGAATAATCGACAAACTGGTATCGCTGTGCCGATGTCCCCTACAGAGAAATTAGACACTTTTGTAGTAAATAATGGAATAGAGAAGAAAAATATAAATAAGAAAATATTAAATTTATTCTATGCTATTTTTAAGCGGAACACAAAAAGTGTAATTATTGCATCATTATTGCTCTTAATATCAATTATTCTTAATTGGACTATGCCAATTATTTTGCAAAAAATAATTGATGAAGGGGTTATGTTGCAGAATATGGGTATTGTATGTAAGTTCATGTTATTACAATTATGTTTTTTTGTGGATATACAATATCAGATTCATTAAGTAGTATTTTATTGACAAAGATTAATTTTAATGAAAGCGTAAAATACTTATCTGAATACCTCTATAAATTGGTAAAATTACCAATTAGCTTTTTTGATACAAGGTTGAATACTGATTTGATTCAACGAATGGAAGATCAAGAACGAGTGCAAACCTTTTTAACATATCGCTTTCTTGATCTGTTTTTTGCTTTCATCAATTTATTGGTTTTTTCCACAATTCTTATCTATTTTAGTGCTTCTACTTTTATAATATTTCTCATCTTAAGTATATTATCCATATTATGGACTCTTTTATTCTTAAAGAAGCGAAAGAAGTTAGATTATAATCGTTTTTATATAGCTAGTCAAAACCGGAATAATATATATGAGATGATATTCGGTATGCCTGAAATAAAAATTAATAATGCACATAATGTCCGAATTTCAAAATGGAGCCAATTACAAAAAGGAATGAACGAGATAACATTGAAAGGATTATACCTAAATTTTTATCAACTTATAGGCAGTTCTTTTATAAATCGTTTGCGTGATATTTTTATTACAGGTTTATGTGCTTATTTGGTTATTTATGAAGATATGACGCTAGGTGTAATGATGACTATTAGTTATGTTTTAGGGCAATTAAGTGCTCCAATTTCACAGCTGATACAGTTTACACAAACATTTCAAGATGCAGTTAATTCACTGGATAGATTGAATGAAATACAACAAAAAAAGGAAGAAAATAGTAATGATGAGATTCCTATTTTAAATCTTCAAGCTGGTTTTCTCATTGATCATATCTCTTTTAAATATGTGAAACATTCACCTTCTTATGTTATTGATGACTTGTCTTTATATATTCCTAAAGGTAAAAAAACAGCAATAGTTGGAACAAGTGGTAGTGGAAAAACAACTCTTATTAAACTATTACTTTCATTCTATACTCCACAAAAAGGAGAAATAAAAATCGATAATTTACCTTTAACTAAAATAAATACAGATTCTTTACGCAACATTTGTGGAGTTGTTATGCAAGATGGATATATATTTAGTGGTACTATTGCTGAAAATATAGCTTTACATGAAGATGAGCCTAACATGGAAAGATTAGAGAATGCAGTTAAGATAGCTTGTTTATATGATTTTATTAAGGAGCTTCCTATGGGATATGATACTCCTATTGGTAGTTCGGGAATTGATTTAAGTGGTGGACAGAAACAAAGATTATTAATAGCTCGTGCAGTTTATAAAGATCCAGAAATTATTATTTTCGATGAAGCGACGTCCTCTTTGGATGCGAATAATGAGACTTTAATTTTAAACAACTTAAGTTCATTTTTCAATCAACGTACTGTAATAGTTATTGCTCATCGATTAAGTACTGTAAGAAATGCAGACAATATAATAGTAATGGAACATGGAAAGATTGTAGAACAAGGGACTCATCAATATCTTTCTTCTATAAAAGGTAAATATTATAATCTAGTAAAAAATCAATTGGAATTAGGAGTATAAAAACGAATAGAAATATATGAAAACAAGAATTTTATTGATTTTCGTGTCCTTTTTATTTAAAATAGCAGTTCTTTCTTCTCAAGAAATAAAAGGGCGTGTGTATGCGGCAGATGAGAACAAGCCATTGATTGGTGCTACAATGCGAGTTCTGACCGAAGATTCAGTGTATGTAACAGGTTTTACAACAGACGAAAAAGGGCGCTTCAGGTCGGACATAAAATTGGATAACTTTTGGTTGGAGATATCTTATGTGGGATATGAAAAAAATGTAGTGTTAGTACAAAATAGTGACCGAAAGAATGTGGATTTGGGAATCATATCGCTAGCGCTTGATTCGATAAATTTGGAAAGTGTTGAGGTGGTTGCGCAAGGTATGGTACATAAAACAGGAAAGATTATGGCTTATCCAAGTGCGAAACAGGTTGAAGCAGCAACTTCCAGTCTCGGTTTGTTGAAAAGCATGATGCTCCCACAATTATTTGTTGATCCAGTTCAAGAATCTATTTCCATTTCAGGAGTTTCTGGGGTAATTTATCGAATTAATGGTGTAAATGCCAGTTTGCAAGAAGTAAAGGCTTTGAATCCGCAGCAGATTGCACGCGTGGACTATAGCCAGTTACCATCCATGCGTGAACTTGATTCCAATTCCGGAGTTCTTGATTTTATTTTGAAAGAGCCTAGGGTTGGAACTTCTCTGTCTTTCGGAGGAGTGAGTGCCTTTACTACGGGTTTTGTGAACGGAAATGTCAATTTCCGGACAAACTATAAGCAATCTCAGTTCTCAATTGATTATAATGTGAATTATCGGGATTATTCCGAACGTCGGACAGACGAACTGGAGACTTATTCGTATCCGGATGGTTCAGTGCTGACACGTGATAAGCGAGGCGAGTTTGCTCCTTTCGGTTATACGGATCATAACATTGCTGTCGGTTACCTTTATAAGAATGATAAAGATATGGTTAATATCCGATTTAATAATCAGATTGGGTCAAACTATAACAGAAACCGTCAGCAAATGTTTCAAGAACAGCAACTCATAGGACAGCGAGATATTCATTCTTCTTTTTCAAGTTATATACCATCGCTAGATTTTACCTATAGCCGAAAGATGAAAAATAATCAAGGTGTGGAAGTGAATCTGGTCGGTACATTAGCAAATACGGATTACGAACGTACACTGACCGACCATTTGGATGGACAGACACTATCGGAAATAAATAATATGACGGATGGTCACCAGAAATCACTGATCGGTGAAGTTTATTATTGGCATGAAGGTGAAAAGGTTAATATCTCAGCCGGTTTACGTTCTACTTACCAATATGCAAGCAATCTTTATGGAGTGAACGAGGAAGTTAACTTGAAAAATTACAATGCTTATCCTTATGTCCAGTTGCAAGGCAGTTTAGGTAAAGTATCTTATACAGTCGGAACTGGTTTACGATTCCAACAACAGAAGCAGGGTAACGAGTCGGTAAATTATTGGCGTAATACGTCTTCTTTGTCTTTATCCTATAAACAAAAATATTGGAACTTGCAGTATTCTGTCAATTTTCGTCCATTGTTCCCTTCTTTGAGCAGTCTTTCTGAAGTGGTACAGGAAATAGATTCTCTTTCCATTATGCGAGGAAATCATTCGCTGACTCCTTATAACACCTTGCGAAATCAGATTAATTTTTCAGTCTGGGATAACAAGAAATTCGCAACTGTGCTGACATTGGTAGCTGATCGTAGCTTTCACCCTATCCAACAGGATATTTTTTATTCGCCTACAGAGAACCGGTTTATCTTTCAGGAAAACAATCAGGATTATGATGTCAACTATGGTGCACAGATGATTGTACAGATGACTGATATATTGGATCTTTTCATGTTTCAGGTATTTGGTGGGTGGAACTATTATAAGTCGAAAGGTGAAGCTTACGAACATACTTTGAATAATTTCTATTATGGTGCTTATCTGGCCATGACATATAAAGGATTTCAAATTAATGGTACCTGGAGGAAACCGATGAAATCATTGTATGGCCAGTATGTTATGACATCTGAAAATAACAGCAGTATCAATGCAACCTACAAATGGAAAAATTTAAATGTCGGAATGGGAATTATGTTTCCATTTACCAAAGGTTCTGAATATCGGACTGAACAATTGAATCAAATCGTTACTTCTGACCGGAATGTATTGATTCGCAATAATCGGAATATGTTTTATGTCAGTCTTTCATATAATATCAATTGGGGGCGTTCCATTTTCCAAAGTAACAAGCGCTTACAGAATTCAGATCGGGTGAATAGTATCTTGAAAGTAAACGATAATTAAAAGATATAGCAAGATGAAGAAGGTAGCATTATTTTTAGCAGGACTTGGCTTTTGTTTGATGAGTCAGGCAGAAGAACCGGTAAAGAATTTCTATTTTGCTGGATACAAAGCCGTATTTATTCCATCAGACACTTTTCGTATAGAAGTAGGAAATCCTGATTTGGGAACACAGAAGCTGAAAGATGAGATCCTGTCATTCACACTTAAAGATGCAAGCGGAAAGATGCCGAAAGATGTGGTGTATATCTATACTAATGACATTCACCGGATCAGTATGAGCTATTCTGAATTGATAGCCGATCAGTCTTTTTCTGTAGATTCATTAAATATTTCTCTGGCAGCGGGTTCAATGGGCACAATGAATGTAAAGGCAAAATATTTGCATGTATCGGCAGGAGCTGGCTGCCAATTGATTCTAAAAGGAGAAACGGATGTGCTTGATTGTACAACAAAAGGTAACAGTAGTGTCAATACGAACGAACTGAAAGTTAGAAAGAATGTTAGGAACAGCAAAACAGTTGAATGATATATCTGTAGAATCGTTATTTAACGGCAATTATAAAATCGAGTAAATATGGTTCCAAAAATAAGTATTGTAATGCCTGTCTATAATTCCTCTCTTTATTTGAAAGAATCTATAGAAAGTACATTAAATCAAACTTTTGAAGATTTTGAGTTTATAATTGTAGATGATGGTTCTACAGATAATAGCCTTGATATAATTAAGACTTATCAAGATAAAAGAATAAATTTACAAAGTCTAAATCATGATTACATTGCGTCTTTAAATTATGGAATGCGTTTAGCAAAGGGGAAATATATTGTACGAATGGATTCAGACGACAAAATGTTGCCTTATCGTTTGCAAAGACAGTTTGATTTTATGGAATCTAATAGAAAAATTGCAGTGTGTGGATGTTGGTTTCAAACATTTGGTAAGAATAGTGATATTTATAGACCTGCAATAAAGCATGATGATATAATTTGTAATATGCTATCAGGGAATCCTATGTGTCATCCATCTGTTATTATGCGTACAGATACATTGTTTTCCACTTTTTACAGTAAAGGAAAAGAGATTTATGATAAACATTTTATTTATGCTGAAGATTATAAGTTGTGGTATGACATAATTAAAGATGGAAAACTATTAGCCAATATTCCCGAGGTGTTGTTGTCATATAGATGTTCTGATAACCAGACTTCTCTCAAAGAATGCGGTTTATCAAATAAGTCAGCTTTAAAAGTTCGATTAGCTTATTTGAAAGATGTTTGTAAATGGATATTATTGAAAGATTCAACTTATTTATCACAATTGGAAGAATTATTTGATTTGCAAGAAAATAATGAGATAAATTTTTTAGAATTATGTGATTGTGTGAAAGTCATATATCAGGAGGTGTTGAAAATTTATCCCCCATTGAAGTGAAAAAGTTTAATCTTACTGTATTTTGTGACAAAGATATGTTTATGAGCAATGATCTATGTAGTAGAAAGGTAAGTATTTGAAATTAAACTTTGAAGTTTGATTATATTCGCTGCTGCAAAGCTACAATCAAACCTCAAGATTTAAAAGGTGTATTTGTTCGAATGCTTACAAAAATAACCCGCGAGTCGTGATTGAATCTGCACTGCTACCGCACAAAAGAGGTGTATTGACAAAACAATATAGGGAATCTGACAACTAGTACTGACTGCAACATATAGGTTCAACAAAGAAATCCGCCTGAGTGCGGATTGCGCTCAGGCGGATGATAAATTGACGTCAGAATGACGGATTATTGCGGTACGATGGTAAATCCCCACTTGTATTCCTGATTAGCAGGAATCAGGTATTGAGGATCAGGAATGGCACCCCAGCTGTCGTAACCTCCCACACCCATCTGCTTCATGTCGATGCATACTTCCACAAAATTGCGCGGAGTGATGTCGTTGATGTGCGTCTGGCGCGGTTTGATGTTGCGGGCCGTTGCCACATCATGCTTCCGTTCTTCTTCGTTGCGGTTCTGCCACTGATAGTCGCGGTGAGTAGCTTCTTCACCGTCGAAGTCTTCTATCGAGTTACGCAGGGCATTGAAACCGATAGTCTTGTCAGCATAAATAGTCAGGCCTTTTCCACCTTTGCGGCTGAGAGTCAGCCAGCGGGTATCGGTGTGATGACCGTTTTCCTGCGGACGGACGTAAGGGAAGTACATGGCATCTGCCGTGTTCTTGTAGAGTCCTACCAGAGTTCCGTTGTTGCGGTCAATGTAGTTTTCTTCCGGTCCGCGTCCGAAATAAGTTACCTGGTTCATATTGGCAGGCAGGCGGAAACGTACGCCGATACGCGGAACCACCAGTTTGGAACTTTCCTTGCGCAATGCTTCGTTGCCCGGAGTAAAGGTAGCCAGACGGGTTGCTTCCGATACTTCTGTCTCAGCAGCAGCCATTTCGGTAGAAGTGAATGTATAGTCAGCTTTCACAACGCCCGACGGATGGATGCGGTAAGTGGCAATGTAGAGGTTGCCGGCAGCCAGCAGATAAGAAGCCTTCAGTACGGCATCTTCTCCGTCCATGGTCAGCGTGGCATCTACTACCTTGAAGTTACGGCTGGATTCTTTCCAGATCTGCAGGCGTTTGGGTTCCTGGCTTCCGTAGTCATTGTCGTTCGGTGCGCGCCAGAAGTTCGGCTGGATACCGAAGCCTTCATTGAAATATTCCGTACCTTTTACCTTGTAGGAAGTTACCAGACCGCTGGATTTGTCGAAAGTAAAGTTGACGCGTGATGAGTGTGCAGTCAGCAGATTACCTTCTGTTGTACACTGCAGTTTCGGGCCTCCTTCCGCAAAGGTTCTGGGTTGCGGATCAATCGGCAGGCGGAACTGATCGTGCGCGATTTCCCATCCGGCAGGAATCAGGATTTCCGGTTCGACGGTTGTTGCGCTGAATTCCACAAAGTATTCCGTACCTGTTTTCGGTTTCAGGCCGTCTACATTTACGTTTACTTCCTGGCTGCCCTGCGGTTCGATGTCCAGAGAAATTTTGTGGGTACGGATCACCTTATTGTTTTCCTTCACGGTATAGGTGATCATGTACTTCTTCAGATTGGTGAAGTAGAAACGGTTGGTTACCCGGAATTTTCCGGTTGCCGCATCGATGGCTTCGAAGCCTACATTCTGATGTGCATACTTCACTTCGCTCATGGCCGGATGCGGAGTACGGTCCGGGCTGACGATACCGTTGCAACAGAAGTTTCCGTCGCTCGGCATGTTGGTACCGAAGTCGCCGCCGTATGCCCAGTATTCGCGTCCGTTTTCATCTTTCACCTGAATACCCTGGTCTACCCAGTCCCAGATGTATCCGCCCTGCAGGTTCGGATATTTGTAGATAGCCTTCCACTGATCCCAGAGACTTCCTGTAGAGTTACCCATAGCGTGAGCATATTCAGAAGGAGCTACCGGGCGGTCACTTCCGATACGTCCGATTTTTTCCAGCCAGGATGCATCCGGATATTGCGGAACATACATGTCTGAGTTCCATTCCCACTGGGCACGCTCGTAGTTGACCGGTCGGTTCATGACATCCTTGTCTGCCTGTTTCAGCCACAGGTAAGTCTGATAGAAGTTATATCCGTTTCCGGCTTCGTTACCCAGTGACCAGAAAGTGAGGCAAGGATAGTTCTTGTTGCGTTCAAACATATTCTGAGTGCGATACATGTGCGGTTTCAGCCATTCCGGATTGTTACCCAGTGTACCGCCTTTTCTCAGGTCGTAGTACATACCGTGGCTTTCGATGTTGGCTTCATCGTACACATACAGTCCGTATTCGTCGCACAGTTCATAGAAGCGGCGGTCCTGCGGATAATGGCACAGACGTACGGTATTGAGGTTGTTGCGCTTCATCAGTTCGAAATCCTTGCGCATCAGCTCTTCGTTGACATAGTGTCCCGTCAGCGGGTTGTGCTCGTGGATGTTGACTCCTTTCAGTTTGATCGGTTGTCCGTTGACCATCAGAACGGTGTAATTGTTGCCGTTTGCTGATTTCTGGTCGATCTGTTTGATTTCGATGCGGCGGAAACCTACATGATAAGGAATCACTTCACTGACCTGACCGTTTTCGCGGACCGTCATCAGCACTTTGTAAAGGTTAGGAGCTTCCGAAGTCCAGGTCTTGACAGCCGGTAGCGTCTTGTCGAAAGTAACGGTTGCAGGCTTGTTGCTCTGTACGTTCACTTTCTTTTCTTCCGTAGCTACGGTTTTACCGTCGGCATCCAGCAGTTCATAGCTGACTTCCAGATTGGCGGTAGCCGTACGGTGGTTCTTCAGGTCGATGGCCAGACGGAAGATACCGTCCTTGTATGTATCATCCAGGGTAGAAGTGATGCGGAAATCCTGTACGGAAGCTTTCGGCTGTGAATACAGGAATACATCACGTTCGATACCACTCAGGCGCCAGAAGTCCTGACATTCCAGGTAAGATCCCGTACTCCAGCGGAAAATTTTCAGTGTCAGTACGTTTTCTCCCGGTTTCAGCCAGTCGTTGACGAGGTATTCGGCCGGATTCTTTGAATCTTCGTTGTAGCCCACTTCCTTGCCGTTCAGATAAACATAGCATCCGGATTTTGCACCGGCTATGTGGAGATAGATGTCGCGTCCGTTCCAGTCTTCGGGAACAGTGATGGTACGACGGTAAACACCTACCGGTGTATTTTCCGGCAACTGTGGCGGTTTGGGATTGAGCGGCTGGAATTCATAACCGTGATTGGTATAGATAGCCGTTCCGAAACCCTGTACTTCCCAGTTTCCCGGTACCGTGATGTTCTGCCATCCCTGCTCAGAAGGAGAAGCTTCGGTGACGTCAGCCGGAAGCTGTTTGTAGGAATCTGTGTAATAAAACTTCCAGGTTCCGTTCAGCAGCTGGTAGTAAGGACTTTTTTCGTAATCTCCCGTCAGTGCCTGCGTCTTGTTGGCATAAGTCATGAAAGCCGAACGGGGTTCTTCCCGGTTAACGGAAACCACCTGGATATCTTTCCAGTAGGGAAGAGATTCATCTGCCTGGACGGTCTGGGGAACAGCGATGGTTGCCAGTCCGGCCAGTGAGAAACAAAGGTTAGAAAAGTCTTTTTTCATGAATATAGATTGATTAATATTAATATTTGGAAACAAATGTACAAATTTTCACAGATTGCCGGGTGTGCCAGGTTCATAAAAAACACTAAGATATATCGGAGAACCGGAATAAAGTTGTACTTTTGCGTCTGATACAAAGATTAATAGAGGAAAAAATGAATAATCTGCCTACAGTAACTAAAAATTTGCTTATTATCAATGTGCTTTGCTTCTTCGGAATGCTGGTAGCAAAACGATATGGCATCGATGTCGAAAATCTGCTGGGACTTCACTTCTTTTTGGCTTCAGACTTCAATCTGAGCCAGCTGATTTCATATATGTTTATGCACGCCAATTTCCAACACATCTTTTTTAATATGTTTGCCGTGTGGATGTTCGGACGTGTGCTGGAGCAGGTATGGGGCCCCAAGCGGTTTCTTACTTATTATTTGATTTGCGGAATTGGTGCCGGTCTGATTCAGGAGCTGGTGCAATATCTGGAATACGCCTTTACCTTGTCCAATTATGACAGCGTCAATCTGGGAATTGCCGGAGGAATTATTCCGATGGAAGAATACCTGAATATGATGACGACGGTGGGAGCTTCAGGAGCCGTTTACGGTATTCTGCTGGCGTTCGGAATGTTGTTCCCCAACAGCCAGATGTTTATTTTCCCGCTTCCGTTCCCGATCAAGGCGAAGTATTTTGTGATCGGTTATGCTGTACTGGAGTTGTTCCTGGGACTGGGCGGAGGTGACGGAGTAGCTCACTTTGCTCATCTGGGCGGTATGCTCTTTGGACTGATCCTGATTATCTATTGGAGGAAAAAGAATGGCAATCAACAGTTTTATAGCTAATCTGAAAGAAAATTTCCGTCGGGGAGACATTGTCACGCAGTTGCTGTACATCAATGTCGGAATGTTTATCCTGACTGCACTGACGGGCATTGTACTGATACTTTTCCGTCTGCCGCCTGTTCCCTGGCTGAACTGGCTGGAACTGCCGGCATGGATTGAGGCATTTATCCGCCAGCCCTGGTCGCTGCTGACCTATATGTTCATGCATGCAGGTGTATTTCATCTCCTGTTCAACATGTTGTGGCTGTACTGGTTCGGCCGTTTGTTCCTGAATTTCTTTTCGGCCCGTCATCTGCGGGGACTGTATATTCTGGGCGGATTGTGTGGCGGACTGCTGTATATTCTGGCATATAATGTATTTCCTTATTTCTCGGATGCCGTATATTCTTCCTACCTGCTGGGTGCATCGGCTTCGGTGCTGGCCATAGTTGTGGCGACGGCTGTCCGTGAACCTGAATATACGGTACAGTTTATGTTTATTGGTGCCGTTCGTTTGAAGTATGTAGCTTTGTTTATGGTGGCCCTTGATCTGCTTTTCATGACCTCTGAAAACGCCGGCGGACATATTGCTCATCTGGGAGGCGCACTGGCCGGATGGTGGTTTGCTTCCGGTTTGAGCTGCGGACACGATGTAACGAAGTGGATCAATGCCGTATTCGATTTTCTGGGCGGGAAATGGAAACCGGCTCCCCGGAAACCGAAAATGAACGTACATTACAGTGACAAGCAAAAAGATTATGATTATAATGCCCGTAAGAAGCAGCGTTCGGACGAGATAGACCGCATTCTGGATAAGTTGCGCAAATCGGGATATGGCAGTCTGACTGAAGAAGAGAAGAAAAGTCTGTTTGATGCCAGCAAAAAATAATTCAATTCAATGAAAATATTGGGACATGCAGTGCGAGGACTCGCACTGACGGGAAATCTGGTCGTAGCGGCCGGGTTTCTTCTTTGTGGTTACAGTTCATATATCCAGCCTGTTACCCATCCGATATGGGCTTGTCTGGGATTGGGATTTCCTTTTTTCTGCTGTTGAATCTCTTTTTCCTTTTTTTCTGGCTGGTGTGCCGCCGCAAGTTTGTGTGGCTTCCGATACTGGTTTTTGTTGTGGGGTGTGGACCGGTTCGTGCGTATATTCCTTTCAACCGTTCTCAGGATCCTCAGGGAGGAACCCTGGTGAAGCTGCTTACCTATAATGTAATGAATACGAATTTATCCCGTCCGGAAGAAGGAGCAGAGGAGGGGAACATCGTGACATATCTGGAGCAGTCGGAAGCTGATATTATCTGTCTGCAGGAAATCACCTCTTCGGAAAAGCAGCTCCGTAAGGCTTTTCCGATGTATCCGTATGTACGGCGGATCGGTTTTGCTACGGCCAACGGTGTGGCTTGTCTGTCAAAATATCCCATTCTGTCAGCAAAGAGAATAGAATATGCCAGTGCATTTAACGGAAGTGCCCTGTTCCGTCTGAAAATAGGAAAAGATACGGTGACACTGATCAACAATCATCTGGAGTCGAACAAGCTGGATGCCGGAGATAAGGCCTTGTACAAGGAGTTGCTGAAGTCGCCCGATGAGGAAAAGGTGAAGACGAGCGGAAAGTATCTGTGGCACAAACTGGCAGATGCCGTCGCAATTCGTGCCGCTCAGGCTGATTCGGTGGCAAAGGTCATTGCTGAGTATGGTTATGACCGCATGCTGGTGTGTGGAGACTTCAATGATTCTCCCTTGTCGTATGCCCGCCGGGTGATTGCCAGAGGATTGCAGGATGCCTACGTGGAAAGGGGAAACGGTCCGGGATTTTCCTATAATCAGAATCTGCTTTATTTCCGGATTGACCATATCCTGGCCGGAACTGATTTCCGGATTCTGCACTGTGAGGTGGATCGTTCCATCCGTACGTCCGACCATTATCCGGTGTGGTGTCTGTTAGAGAAGAAAGAATAAACATTATATCTATTTTAAATATGAAACATTTAGCAATTGCATTAGCCATGAGTTGTATAACCTTTGGGTGCAGTCAGAAGGCAGAAAATGCCTCCAATCCTTTTTTGACGGAGTTCCAGACTCCTTATGGTACTCCTGATTTCAACCGGATCAAGCCGGAACATTATGAACCAGCCTTTCTGCAAGGTATGGAACAGCAGAATAAGGAAATCAAGGCCATCGTGGAAAATCCGGAAGCTCCGACTTTTGAGAATACCATTGTTGCCTTGGATAACAGCGGAGAAATCCTGAACCGGGTAAGCGGTGTTTTCTTTGCCCTGGCAGAAGCCGATACGAATGATGAACTGATGGCACTGGAAGCAAAGATTGCTCCGATGTTGTCAGAACACAGTGACAATATTTACCTGAATGCAGATCTGTACAAGCGTGTTGCTGCGCTGCACGATCAGGAAGAAGCAGGAACCTTGAAGCTGACTACGGAACAACATTACCTGCTGGACAAATATTATAAAGGTTTCATCCGTTCCGGAGCCGGACTGGATGCTGCCAAGCAGGAGCGTCTGCGTGCCATCAATAAAGAATTGTCTACCCTGACCATTGAATTTGGCAATCACGTACTGGCTGAAAACAATGCCTACAAACTGATTGTCGACAAGAAGGAAGACCTGGCCGGTCTGCCGGAATCTGCCATTGCCATTGCTGCCGATGAAGCTAAGGCTGAAGGTCTGGAAGGCAAATGGGTGTTCACTCTTCAGGAATCAAGCCGTCTGCCTGTTTTGCAATATGCGCAGAACCGTGAGATGCGTAAGAATATCTATCAGGCTTATACCAGCATGGGCAATCATGGAGATGCCAATGATAACAAGGAAATCCTGAAACGGATTCTGACCTTGCGTCTGGAGAAGGCCCAGCTGATGGGATATACGAACTATGCAGAATATGTGTTGGCTGACAATATGGCCAAGACTCCGCAGAATGTAATGGACTTCTTGCATAACTTGTGGGGATATTCTATCGAGAATGCAAAGAAAGAGGCTGCCGAACTGCAACAGATCATGGATCGTGAAGGCAAAGGTGAAAAGCTTGAAGCATGGGACTGGTGGTATTATGCAGAAAAACTGCGTAAGGAAAAGTATGATCTGAATGAAGATGAAATCCGTCCTTACTTCAGTGAAGAGGATGTCCGTAACGGATTGTTCTATGTCGTAAATAAGCTGTATGGCATTACACTGACGGCAGTAGACTCTATTTCTGTATATAATAAGGATGTGAAAACCTATCTGGTGAATGATGCCGACGGATCGTTCCTGGGTATTTTCTACAGCGATTATATGCCGCGTGCAAGCAAGCGAAGCGGAGCCTGGATGAGTAATTTCCGCGAACAATGGCAGGGAGTCCGCCCGTTGATTTATAATGTGGCCAGCTTTACCAAGCCCAGTGGAGATATCCCTTCATTGCTGACTATTGATGAAGCCCGTACGATGTTCCATGAGTTTGGACATGCACTGCACGGAATGTTAAGCCAGTGTACTTATAAAGGTGTTTCCGGGACATCAGTTGCACAGGACTTTGTGGAACTTCCTTCTCAGATTATGGAGCATTGGGCCATCGAACCGGAAGTAATGAAAGTGTATGCCAAGCATTATAAGACCCGTGAGGTGTTGCCGGATTCTCTGATTGCCAAGATTGAGAACCAGGCTTTGTTTAATCAGGGCTTTATGACAACAGAGCTGCTGGCTGCGGCCTTGCTGGATATGGAATTCCATACACTGACTTCTACAGATAATCTGGATGTTGTAGCTTATGAGAAACAGGTGATGGACCGCCTCGGACTGATCCCGCAGATTGCACCTCGTTACCGGGCTACTTATTTCAATCACATCATGGGTGGTTATGAAGCCGGATATTACAGCTATCTGTGGGCTGAACGTCTGGATGCAGATGCTTTTGAAGCCTTCAAGGAACACGGAATCTTTGATCCGGCAACTGCAACGGCTTTCCGCAAGAACATTCTTGAAAAGGGTGGTTCGGATGATCCGATGAAACTCTATCATACATTCCGCGGTGCAGACCCGAGTCTGGAGCCTTTGCTGAAAAACAGAGGACTAAAGTAAGGGATAAATAGGCTTTTTTATCCTCTATGCCTTAAATATTTACAAACCTTTCCGCGTATAAGTGAAAAAAAAACTATATTTGCAACCTTGAATAAACGTATATAATTAAAAAAAGTAAATATAATAATTAAAGTAACATGCAAAACAAAGGATTCGTAAAAGTTTTTGCGGTATTACTGACCCTTGCCTGTGCTTTTTACCTTTCATTCTCATTCGTGACGCGTTATCAGATGAACAAGGCGGCCGAAGATCCGAGAGGTGCTGCACATTATCTGGATTCCATGCAGAATCAGAAGGTTTGGCTGGGAGTTTACACGCTGAAACAATGTCGTGAAATGGAGATTGGTCTGGGTCTTGACCTGAAAGGTGGTATGAACGTGATTCTGGAAGTGTCTGTACCCGATGTGGTTAAAACACTTGCGGATAACAAACCCGATGAAGCTTTCAACAAAGCCGTAGCTGAGGCAGCCAAACAACAGGTGACTAGCCAGGACGATTTCATTACCTTATTTATCAGAGAGTATAAGAAACTGGCTCCGGAAGGAAAGCTGGCAGAACTGTTCGCTACTCAACAGCT
>ENA-OQBV01000426-OQBV01000426.1-human-gut-metagenome-genome-assembly--contig:-NODE-426-length-23663-cov-2.305744_pt1 | contig 23663 bp, 23 predicted proteins | sample MGYA00242750_ERZ504559 | MGnify/ENA primary metagenome ERZ504559 (study PRJEB26092, sample SAMD00036230) | human gut metagenome | host: Homo sapiens | study: EMG produced TPA metagenomics assembly of... | reverse complement strand
GAAAATGGACTCCTCGACCGGGCCGGTGATTACATCCGCAGCCTGACCAAGTCAAAGACCTTGGCGGTCATTACCGATTCTCACGTCGACGCCCTCTATGGAAAGCGCCTGGAAAATTCCCTGCAGACGGCAGGCTTTCGGGTCCATCGCCTTGGTATTTCCGGCTGGAGAAGAACATAAATGTGCCTCTTCGCTCCTCGACTTATATCAGTCCCTGTCCGATTCGGGGATTACCCGCAGCGACTATGTCATCGCCTTTGGCGGCGGCGTCGTCGGCGACTTAGGAGGCTTTGCGGCAGCGACCTTTTGCGGGGCATTCCTTTCATCCAGATTCCGACGACCATCATTTCCCAGGTCGACAGCAGCGTCGGCGGGAAGGTCGGCATCGACTTGCCGAGCGGCAAGAACCAGGCCGGTAACTTTTATCAGCCCAAAGGCGTTCTCATCGACCCGACCCTGCTGCAGACGCTGCCGAAACGATTTATCCACGACGGCATGGGGGAAGTCATTAAATACGGCTGCATCCGCGATTTAGAACTCTTCGAACTCCTCGAAGGTCTCGATGATGAAGGGATTTTTGACCACTGGGAAGAAATCATCGAACGTTGCTGTAAGAGTAAAGCCGACCTCGTCGAACGAGACGTCCTCGACATGGGGGAACGCATGATTTTAAACTTCGGCCATACCATTGGCCATGCCATCGAAGGCTGTTACGGTTTTGGCCGTTATACTCACGGCGAAGGCGTCGCTGCTGGCATGTCGATGCTGACCGGCGTCACCGAAGCGATGGGCCTTACGAAAGAGGGTACGACGGCACGGCTGCGCAAGCTCCTTATCCGCTACGGCCTGCCCGTCGACGTCGATGCCTCGGCAGAAGACCTCATCCCCTATATCAGTAATGACAAGAAGATGCGGGGCAATCACATGACGCTCATCATTTTGAAAGAAATCGGCAAGGGAAGACTGCTTCCCCTCGAGGCAGAAGAACTGCCGAAATACATCCGAAAGAAGGTCGCTCCATGAATGTAACCATTAAACCACAGGCCTTGCAAGGGACGGTAGAAGCTCCGTCTTCCAAGAGCATCGGTCATCGCGACCTCATTTGCGCAGCCCTGGCAGACGGTGAGAGCCTGGTCGACAATATCTCCTTATCTCAGGATATCGAAGCGACGTGCCATATCTTGAACGCCCTCGGCGCCAAGATTACACCAGCGCCTTCGGCCCATCCCGGAAGATCGGCGTACCTCGTGCAGGGGGGATTACAGAAACGGCCCGGAACCTTAGCCGTCGACGCCAACGAATCGGGGTCGACCCTGCGATTCCTGGTTCCCGTCGCTGTATTAAGTGGTAACCGCTGTACTTTTTCCGGGCGAGGCCGATTAGCCAAACGGCCGCTGACCCGTATTACACTCTTGATGAAAGTAGACATTGCCTATGACGACGACCGAAGCGCTACCCTCACCGTAGAAGGTCGCCTTGAAGCTGGAATCCTACGCCCCTGCAAGGCGATGTGAGCTCTCAGTTTTTTCGGGCCTGCTCATGACCTTGCCCCTTCTCGACGGCGACTCGGTCCTGCGCAGTACGACACCGCTGGAATCGGCCAGCTACGTCGACATGACCATCGACTGCCTGCGCCAGCACGGCATCGTCATCGATAAAGAATGGGACGGCTCCTACCGGATTCCCGGCAACCAGCACTATCGGCCAGGGACCTACGTCGTCGAAGGCGATTATTCCCAGGCCGCTTTCTGGCTCTCTGCCGGCAGCCTGGGCCGGGCTATCTGCTGTACGGGTCTGCGGTCGAAATCGTCCCAGGGCGACGAAGTCATCGTCGCCCTCATCCGCGACATGGGCGGCCAGGTCGAAGGCAAGACGGAATTGACGGCCTGCCCGTCGGACCTGGTTGGCCGGGTCATCGACGTCGAAGATTGCCCGGACCTGGTCCCGGTCCTGACCGTCCTGGCTTCCTGTGCCAAAGGCATTACCCGCATCATCCATGCCGGCCGGGTGCGGCTGAAAGAATGTGACCGCCTGCACGCCATGGCTACGGAACTCAACAAAATCGGCGGCGACGTCGAAGAAGAGGCAGAAGGCCTCATCATCCACGGCGTTGGCCGCTTTACCGGTGGTACGGTCAGCGGCTGGAACGACCATCGCATCGCCATGGCCCTGGCCGTCGCGTCTCAGCGCTGCAGCCAGCCGCTGCGCATCGAAGGGGCCGAATGTGTCCGCAAATCGTATCCGGAATTCTGGCAGGATTTCCAGGCCTTAGGCGGCATCATCCAAAAGGAGGGGGAGTAAAATGAATACCTTTGGAAAAACGATCGGCCTTACGATTTTCGGTGAATCTCACGGCCTTTCTATCGGCGCCGTCCTCGACGGCCTGCCGTCGGGCGAGGCCATCGACTGGGACGCCGTTCGGACCGAAATGGCCCGCCGCGCGCCGGGGAAGAATAAAATGTCCACGGCCCGCTCGGAAAAAGATGCCTTTGAAGTGCAAAGCGGCTTTTTCAACGGCCATACGACGGGGACGCCGCTGTGCGCTATCATCCGCAACAGTGACCAGCACTCGCGGGATTACGACCAGCTGCGCCACATCATGCGGCCTGGCCATGCCGATTATTCCGGCAAGATACGCTATGGCGGTTTCAACGATTACCGCGGCGGCGGCCACTTCTCAGGCCGTCTGACGGCGCCCCTGGTCTTTGCCGGTGCCGTCGCTTCGCAGATACTGGCTCGCCACGGCATCACTGTAGGCTCCCATATCCTGCGCCTGGCCGGCATCGCCGACAAGCCCTTTGATGCTGCCGGGGAAACAGCAGAAACCCTGCAGGCGCTGAAAAAGGAAACACTGCCCGTCCTCGATAAGGCCCAGGCCGGCCCGATGGAAGAAAAAATCCTGGAGGCCAAGAACGACCTCGATTCCGTCGGCGGCGTCATCGAATGTATGGTGACAGGCCTTCCTGCCGGCATCGGTGACCCGTTCTTCGACTCTGTCGAAAGCCAGCTCAGTCACATGATGTTCTCCGTACCGGCCGTCAAGGGCATCGAATTCGGCGACGGCTTCGCCCTGGCAGACCTCCGCGGCTCCCAGGCCAACGACGCCTTTTATTACGATGGCGATACCGTCAAGACCCGGACCAACCACAACGGCGGCATCAACGGCGGCATCACCAACGGCATGCCCGTCGTTTTCCGCCTGGCCGTCAAGCCGACGGCGTCGATCAGCCAGAAACAGGAAACCATCGACACGGACACGCAGGAAAACTGCGACCTCGTCATCAAGGGCCGCCACGATCCCTGCATCGTCCAGCGCGCCATTCCCGTCGTCGAAGCGGCCGCTGCCTGGGCCATCCTCGACGTCTGCCTGTCGGAGAAAGGGCGGTGTTGCGAATGGATGCGTCTGAAGATATGCCATTGAACATCGCCTGTTTCGGCCAGCCCGGATCGTATACGTATGAAGCCATGAAGCCTTATTTTGCCGGCAAGAATATTTCGCCTGCTTATGGCTCTCACTTTGAAGACGTCGTTCAGGCCGTCGCTACCCGTCAGGCCCGTTACGGCGTCCTGCCCATCGAGAATTCGTCGACTGGCGGCATCACCGACGTATACGACCTCATCCATCGTTACGACTGCTGCGTCGTCGGAGAAAAATATGTCAAAGTAGAGCATTGCCTCTTGACCCTGCCAGGGACGAAACTCGAAGACATCCGCGAAGTCTATTCTCATCCGCAGGGACTCAACCAGTGCCGTAGTTACCTCAAACACCACGGCGAATGGCAGCTCCACCCCTATTTCAGTACCTCTCAGAGTGCCGAACAGGTTCAAAAAATGGGGGACCCCCATATCGCTGCCATTGCCAACAAGACGGCAGCTGATATGTACGGCCTTGATGTCCTGGTGGAACATATTAACGATAATACCATGAATTATACGCGGTTCTTCATCATCGCCGCCGATATGGAACAGTCCCCAGAGGCCGACAAGATCACCCTGGTCCTGACGACACAGCACCGGCCAGGCGCCTTGTATCACGTCCTGGGCTACTTCTTCTATAACGGCATGAACATGACTCATCTGGAATCGCGGCCCCTCAAGGGCCGGCCCTTTGAATACTTCTTCCACATCGATGTCATGGGCAACCTGCGCAATCCGGCGACAAACCGGGTCCTGCATAACCTGGCAGAACACTGCAATTATTTTAAAATCTTAGGGAATTACGTATCCGATCAAGGAGGGAATGTAGATGAAATTAGGCGTCATCGGGGCTAAGTTAGGCCATACGGCTTCCCCGGCAATCCACGAAAAATTATTCAAAATCTTACAGGTCGAGGGGCAGCATCAGTACGGCGTCCTGGAAATGGACCGCAACGATATCCCCAATGAACTTCAACGCCTGCGCGACGAAGGGTATACGGGAGCCAATGTCACCATTCCCTACAAACTCGATGTCATGCCGTACTTGACGGATATTTCCCGCGAAGCCCGCATCATCGGTGCCGTCAATACCATCCACTTCACGGACCACGGCACTTTCGGCTATAATACGGACTACGGCGGATTCGGCCGCTCCCTGGACCATGCCGGAATCGGCGTCAAAGAGAAGGACTGCGTCGTCCTCGGTTCCGGCGGCGGTGCCCGAGCCATCATCCAGTACCTGGCCGACAGCGGTGCCAAGTCGATTACCGTCGTATCCCGCCATCCTCACTCGAAGACGGAATTCGACGCCTTCACCAAGACCGTCGGTGCCGATACTATCGACTATCAGGACTTTGAACATTCTCAGGGCGGCGACGTCCTGGTCAACTGCACGCCCGTTGGCATGTTCCCCGACGTCAATGGCTGTCCCGTATCGGAACGGATCATCGCCACTTTCCCAGCCGTCGTCGACATCGTCTACAACCCGAAAGACACGCAGATACTGCAGGCCGCCCGCCGTCACGGCGCCAAGACCCTGAACGGCATGTACATGCTCGTCGCGCAGGCCATTGGATCAGAAGAAATCTGGATGGGCCGGGACATCCCGTTCTCGGTCATCGAACAAATCGCTAAGGAGATGGAACACTACTATGAATAATAAACAGAACATCATCATCATCGGCATGCCCGGCAGCGGCAAGACCACTTTCGGCAAAGCCCTGGCACAGCGCCTGGGCCGCGATTTCTACGACGCCGACGACGTCATCGTCGAACAAGAAGGCAAGACCATCCCGGAACTCTTCGCCGTCAGTGAAGACTGCTTCCGCGATGCCGAAGTCCGGGCAAGCCAGTCCCTGGCAGAAAAGTCAGGCATCGTCGTAGCCTGCGGCGGCGGCGTCGTCAAACGCTCGGAAAACATGGACATCTTCAAGAAGACCGGCACAGTCTTCTTCCTCGACCGCTCACCAGATGATATCGTCAGCGACGTCGACGTATCGACGCGGCCCTTGCTGAAAGACGGCAAACAGAAAGTCTACGACCTCTATGACGAACGCATTGCCCTCTACCGCAATGCCGCCGACTACCGCGTCCCTAATAACAAGACTATCGAAGAAGTACTCGATGCCTTTGAAGAACTCATAAAAGATATAGACTGAAAAAAAGGTCCTGTCGCATAATGACAGGACTTTTTGAGTATTCCGTTTGTAGTTTTTAGAGATAGACAAATGAGATTTGCTGAAGTATGTGAAAATAATGTGTAATGAAGGGCTTGTCGTTTTGCGGCAAGCCCTTTTACTGTATACTGCATGGCTATCACTTATTATTGAAAACATGCATAATGACATAGATTTTATCTTTATGACTTTTTTGACCTATATAGAGGGTATACGAAAAAATATTAGGTATTACGAACTTTATCCAGGACAAAATTTTTGAATTCCTGCACGACAGGTGGGACATATTGGTTCTTATTTGAAATCATATAGAACTTCCGCTCGTATGAGGGATAGGCAATGGGCAGAATCTTTACGTCCAGCTGCAAGAGCATGTCCATGAAGGGGACGACGGCGATGCCGAAGTTTTGTGCTACCAGTCCGGCGATGACTTGGTCTTCAGAAACTTCATAGGCGATTTTTGGATTCGCGCCGATTTCAGCGAACATGTGAGCGACGATGGGGCGCAGGCCCGATGTCTTATCGAAGAAGATATAAGGATAATCCAGGGTATCACGTAAATCGACGATATATTTTTTGGCTAAAGGATGGTCGTTGGGAACGATTAAGACCAGTTCTTGCTTAGAAACGGCTGTCGCTTCAAATTGGGACATGACCATCGGCCGCGAGGCAAAGACCAGGTCGAAAGCGCTTTCAGCCAGGGACTTCAGCAAGCTGTTGGTCAGGTCGACGTGGAAGGTGAACTGGATGTCCCTGTTGGGATGAACATTTTTAAAGGCCGCTGCCAGCTCTGGTACGTAGTGTACCCCTAGAGTCCGCAGGCAGCCGATGCGGATGATGCCGTTGCCGCGGGCGCCGTTCTTGATGGTTTCGATGCCGTTGTCCAAGATGTTCAATGATGAGTTCACGCTGGCAAAGAACTGTTTTCCAAAGCTGGTCAGTTCCGTTCCGCGTGGGCCTTTTTCAAATAAGACGACGCCGAGTTCCTTTTCCAGCTGCGAAATGGCATGACTCAGACTGGGCTGTGTGATACACAGCAGCTCTGCTGTTTTGGTGTAGTGCTTGATCTGGGCTAATTTGACGAAATATCTGAGGTGGGAAAGATTCATAGCGGACCTCCTGTCATATTTTTCACGGTGTACTATTACATTTAGTTACATATAGCTTTATTTTACCATTTATCATAGCTTTGGTCTATGGAAACATGAAAATTATTGATTTGTTAAATAATTCACGATACGGTACCATAGAGCCATGGAAGGACAGGGGCTTCTGAAAGGAAACCGCAGTCCCGACGCTATTGTTCATTTTTACACTTACTTATGAAAAGGAAGCGTTTATTCGTGCATATTTCAGGAACTACCCGGCTGTTAGGCCTTATCGGTACGCCAGTCGGTCATTCTAAATCTCCGCAGATGTATAATTACTGCTTTCAGAAATTCAATCAGGATTTCGCTTATTTTGCTTTTGACGTTACAGAAGAAAATACGGAAAAAGCCATCAATTCGCTGAAACTTCTGAATTTCCGCGGTGCCAATGTCACGATGCCGTTGAAAAATGCAGTCATTCCGTTCCTCGATAAGCTTTCGCCAGCAGCTAAAGCTATCGGAGCTGTCAACACCATCGTCAACGATGATGGCGTCCTGACCGGACATATTACCGATGGAGCTGGATACACGTTGAACTTGAAGGCTGGCAGCGTTTCGGTAAAAGATAAAAAGATTACCTTAGTCGGTGCCGGCGGCGTCGCTTCGGCCATTATGATCCAATGCGCTTTGGAAGGTGTCCGTGAAATCGCCGTATTCAATTTGAAAGATGCTTTTTGGCCGCGGGCTGAAGCCAATTTAGAGGCCATCCGCCAGGCTGTTCCCAGTATCAAAATCACCTTGAATGATTTAGCCGATACAGAATTGCTCAAAAAGGAAATTGCTGAAAGCGATATCCTTTCCAATGCGACCCGCCTCGGCATGGCTCCGCTGGAAGATAAGAGCATCATCGATGGCCTCGATGTCCTTCGTCCGGACCTCATCGTAACTGATGTCGTTTATATGCCGGCTGAAACGAAGCTGCTCAAACAGGCAAAAGAGGCAGGCTGCCGTACTTTTGAAGGCCTGGGCATGCTTCTTTACCAGGGCGCTGAAGCCTACCGCTTGTATACCGGCGAAACGATGCCTGTCGATGAAATCAAAGAGTTGCTTTATAAATAAGTTTTATACATAGGAAACTATGAAATTTATATACATATAATATTAAAGGAGTGTATCTATTATGTCTAAAAAAATCCCCGATTACTGTAAGCTCTTGGACCCTTGGCGACCAGTGCACTTTTGAAGAACGCGTCAGCGCTGCTAAAGAAGCCGGTTTTGAAGGTATCGGCCTCCGTGCTGAAACGTATGTCGATGCCTTGGCTGAAGGCCTTCATGATGAAGATATCCTGGCTATCCTCAAAAAATATGACATGAAGGTTACAGAAGTCGAATACATCACCATGTGGGCAGAAGACCATCGTTCATATGAACAGAAATATAAAGAACAAATCTGCTTCCATATGTGCGACCTCTTCGGCGTACAGCATATCAACATCGGCTTGATGGAAAAATATCTGTTGAACATACGGCACAGAAGCTGAAAGAACTCTGCCAGCGTGCTGGTAAATACATTATCGGCGTAGAACCGATGCCGTACTCGGGTAATTCCCGATGTAAAGACCGGCTGGGCTGTCGTCAAAAGGCTGCGGCTGCGATAATGCAAAACTTATTCTTGACAGCTGGCACTGGATCCGCGCTAATCAGTCCTATGAATCCCTCCTATCTGGCTGATATCCCGTCTGATAAAATCATTTCCATCCAGATCAACGACGTTCAGCAGCATCCCTATGCACCGACGATCCTTCGCGACGAATCCATGCACGACCGCATGGTTCCGGGCACAGGTTACGGTGATACAGCAGGCTTCGTAAAGATGATCCGCGATAAAGGTATTGAACCGAAAGTCTGCGGCGTCGAAGTCATCAGCGATGTCATCATTGCGAAAGGCGTTAAAGAAGCAGCCAAAGAAAACTTTGAAGGCACAAAGAAAGTCTTGGAACAGGTTTGGCCTGAAATCCTCGGTTAATCAATAAATAGGTCGTATTGAAAGGAGTCTTATCATGGAAGCAAGAATTGATGGTCACACACAGTTATTTGGTTTATTCGGTTCCCCGGTCGGTCATTCCGGCTCGCCCGTTATGTATAATTACACCTTTGCCCGCCTCGGCATTAACGCCGCTTACCTTGCTTTCGATGTACAGATCGATCAGCTCCCTGCTGTTATCCAGGCAGTCCGCACATTGAACTTCGGCGGTTTCAACGTTACCATGCCCTGCAAGACGGCAATCGCTCAGTATCTCGATGAACTGTCTCCGGCAGCTAAGCTGATCGGGGCTGTCAATACGGTTGTCGTAAAAGACGGCAAATTGATTGGTAACAACACTGATGGCGTTGGATTCGTCCACAATCTTCGCGAAAATGGCGTCGACATTACGGGCAAGAAAATCGTCCTCCTCGGTGCTGGCGGTGCGGCTACGGCTATTGCCTGCCAGACTGCTTTGGATGGCGCTGCTGAAATCGCTATTTTCAACCGCAAAGACGAATTTTTCGCCAATGCTGAACATACTGTAGAAAAAATTACGGCTGCTGACCTCAAGTGCAAAGTTTCTGTTACGGACCTCGCTGACGATGCTGCTTTGAAAGCTGCTATTGCCCAGGCTGATATCCTGGTCAATGCTACGAAAGTCGGCATGAAACCCCTCGATGGCCAGAGCCTGATTAAAAAAGAATACCTCCGTCCGGAACTCGTCGTAGCCGATACGGTATATAACCCGAAAGAAACACAGATGATCAAAGACGCACAGGAAGCTGGCTGCAAAGCCGCTGTTGGCGGTATCGGCATGCTTCTCTGGCAGGGCGTTGCTGCTTTCAAACTCTTCACTGGCAAAGATATGCCTCATGAAGAAGTTTTTGAAAAATTCTTCGCTTAACTTTTATTCGCACATAGAGTAAGGAGATATAAACATGAAATTCAATGCTATGTTCCAACCGATTCAGATCGGTTCCGTTACGATTCCGAACCGCTTTGCTGTTCCACCCATGGGCAATAACTTCGCCAATACCGACGGCACACTGAGCGACCGCTCCGCAGCTTACTATGCAGCTCGTGCTAAAGGCGGTTTCGGTTTGATCACCATCGAATCTACTGTTGTTTATAGTGAAGCGAAAGGCGGCCCCAGAAAGCCGTGCCTCTTTTCCGATGATACCATAGACAGCTTCCGCAAAGTTGCCGACGCTATCCATGCTAACGGAGCGATTGCATCCATTCAGTTGCAGCATGCAGGTCCAGAAGGTAATTCGGCTCTCACGGGCTTCCCCTTGAAAGCAGCCAGCGCCATTGCTCCTTCTTCAGGTCGTGAAGTACCTGTTGCTATTTCCCGCGAAGAAATCTACAAATTGATTGAATGTTACGGTGATGCCGCTGCCCGCGCTCAGCGTGCCGGTATCGATATGGTCGAAGTACACTGTGCACACGGCTACTTGGTCAGCACTTTCATTTCGTCCCGTACCAATAACCGTGTCGATGAATTTGGTGGCTGCTTTGAAAACCGCATGCGCCTGCCGCGCCTGATCATTGAAAATATCCGCAAAAAGACGGGTGGCAAGATGCCGATTCTCTGCCGTATCAATGCCAGCGATGACATCGAAGGCGGCCAGACCGTCCAGGATGCGGCAACCGTAGCTGCTTACCTCGTCGAAGAATGTGGCATTGATGCTCTGCATGTCAGCCGTGCCGTCCATGTCCATGATGAATTCATGTGGGCTCCCGGTGCCGTCCATGGCGGTTTCAGTGCACCCCTCGTCGAAGAAATCAAACGGGCTGTCAACGTCCCGGTCATTACGGTCGGCCGTTATACAGAACCGCAGTACGCTGAACTCATGGTCCGTGAAGGCCGTGCTGATATCATCGCTTTTGGTCGTCAGAGCCTGGCTGATCCGGAAATGCCGAATAAAGCTAAAAACGGCAAGCTTGACAGCATGACACCGTGCATCGGCTGCCTCCTCGGCTGCGTGCCGTACATGTTCCGCGGCGACCCCATTACTTGCGCGCTGAACCCGGAATGTGGCCGTGAAGCGGAAGTAACGCCGGCTGCCAAAGCGAAAAAAGTCGTCGTCGTTGGCGGCGGTCCTGGCGGTCTCTATGCAGCCCGCATCTGCGCACAGCGTGGTCATCAGGTTACGTTGCTGGAAAAGAGCAACGTCCTCGGCGGCAACTTCCATTTAGCCGCTTATCCGGCTGATAAGGGCGACCTCACGTCGGCTGTCCGCAGCTATATCGTCCGTGCTGAAGAAGCTGGCGTTACCATCAAGATGAATACGGAAGCTACCGTAGACCTCTTGAAAGAAATGGCTCCTGATGCCGTTATCTTTGCGACTGGTTCGATTCCTCTCATCTTGAACATCCCTGGCTTGGCTGATTCTGGTTATGTCACAGCTCAGGATATGCTCGACGGCAAGTATGAAATCGGCGAAAAAGCCCTCGTTGTCGGCGGTGGTATGGTCGGCTGCGAAGCGGCTGAATTCCTTTGCGAACGGGATCACAAAGTAACGGTCATTGAAATGAAAGATACCTTAGCGGCAGATGTTTCCAAAGAAAACCGCGTCTTCATCTTTGATGACTTCAAACGTCACGGCGTACAGCTCGTACCGGGCGCCAAAGTTACAGAATTCTTCAAAGATGGCGTCAGCTATGAACTGGCTGATGGAACAAAAGGCGAACTGAGAGGCTTCGACAGCATTGTCCTGGCTATGGGGTCCCGCAGCTATAACCCGCTTAATGAAGAAGTTTCCAAGTTTGTACCGCAGACTTTCGTCATCGGCGAAGCTTTCAAGGCGCCGGGCAGCGCGCTGACGGCTACGACAGATGCTTTCAATGCGGCTTTAGAAATTTAATAGATCCATTATTGTCTGTGACTACGTCTCCCGGGTCCATGATTCGGGAGACGTAGTGGCAACAGGAGGAATTTAACGTGGAAGAGACAAAGACAAGTAAAAAACTGTATCTTACAGCTATCGTACTGTATCTGAATTATTTGATCCTCGGCGTTGCGGCATCCATCCTCGGTCATTATAAACAGGCCCTGGCCCAGCAATGGGGGTCCGTCCAGCTGGCTGGCGGCATGTATGATGCCAGCGGTGTTGTCTGGGTATCGGCTTCTTTAGGCCTGGGCTGCCTTATCGGCAGTTTCTTTTCCGGCCCTTTATCGGACCGCTTCGGCCGCCGTATCATTTCGTTCTTTGGCAGCGTTTTTTATGCCATCTTTTTCTTAGGTGTAGCCGTTGCCGACAATCTGACCGTTGCTTATATTGCCGGCCTCATCGGCGGCATCGGTAATGCTTTCCTCAATGGCGGCGTTATGCCGGCAGCTATGGAAATCTTTGTCGGCCGCAGTGCTTTTGCCAGCATCATGACAAAATTGTTCATCGCTATTGGCCAGTTCATCCTGCCCTTCATGATCATGTTCGTTGCGGCTACACAGATGCCTCATACGACATTATTCTATTTCTTCCCGGTTGTCTGCGCTGTCATCGCCGTCTTGACGATGATCATGCCTTTCCCGAAACAGAGTGGTGTTGCCGAAAAAGGAGATGCTCAGCCGTCTTTCATGGAAAGCTTGAAGAGCCTGAAATTTACGGCCAGCAGCATTGCCCTCATCATTATGGGCTTCACGACGACGGCGACTTTCCAGATTTGGGTCAATTGCAATCAGGAATATGGGAAATGGGTCGGCATGTCCAATCCGTCGGTCATTCAGTCTTACTATTCGATTGGTGTCATCGTCGCTGTACTGCTCACAGCAGTCATCGCTGATAAGGTCATCAAATCGATCCGGCTCGTCTTCTGGTATCCTCTCATCGCCTTCATCATGTTTGCTATCCTGGCCGTTGTACACAATCCGACATTGACCATCATCGGTGGTTTTGTCATCGGCTTCTCGGCAGCTGGCGGTGTTTTGCAGCTGGTTACGGCTACAGTCAGTGACTTGTTCCCCCCAGGTCAAAGGGACCATCATCAGTATCGTTATGATTTTGTCCAGTATCGGTACATGGGTTGGCGTATCGGCAGCCGGTTCTATTGCCACGGCTGGCGGTGCTGATGGCCCGGTCTACGTCATCATCTTTGATGCAGCCATTACTTTGCTGAGCGTCTTGTTGGCCTTGTTCGTCAATCTTTCGGCCAAGAAAAGACAGGCATAAATATATTATCTGCTATCAGATGGTACTTTTCACCATCTGATAGCAAGATTATTTTTTTTGCCTGAGTATGTGAATTATAGAACAAAAGTATAGGACGATGTAATTTTCATAGATAAAATCTATTAAGGGAGGTATTCCTGTGAATGATAAAAAAACAATACCTAACCAGTCGGTACACGCTGGAAAGCCGACGCGGAAACGCTGGTTCATGCTGAGCCTTATCTTCATCTTAACGGCGATTAATTATTTAGACCGGACGAACATGGCCGTTGCAGCGCCCAGCATGAGTGCTGAACTGGGATTCAGTGCCGCTACGATGGGGATGCTGCTGTCGGCCTTTGCCTGGGCTTATGCGCTGATGCAGGTACCCGGCGGCTGCTTCTTAGAACGGTTTGGTCCGCGCATTACGTATACGATTTCGCTTTTCTTCTGGTCCTTATTTACCATGATTATGGGGTTGGGACATAGTTTTCTATCCCTTTTTGGTATCCGTATGGCTATCGGAGCGGCTGAATCACCGGCCTTTCCCACGAACAGCCGCGTCGTTGCCGCCTGGTTTCCGGACCGCGAACGGGCAACGGCAACGTCTATCTATACGGCTGCTGAATTTGTGGGACTGGCCTTTTGACACCTGTCCTGTTTTGGATCCTCGACACCTTTGGTTGGCGGGAAATCTTCTACATCACTGGTTTTGTAGGAATCGGCGTCAGCGTCATCTGGTATCTTCTCTACCGGGACCCTAAAGATTGTAAGGGCGTCAACCAGGCAGAACTCGACTATATCCGCGAAGGCGGCGGCCAGGCTGAAAATGCCGGGACTTCCAAGAAGATTACCATGGCCCAGCTGCGGGAACTCTTCCGTCATCGCCAGCTCATCGGCATCTATATCAGTCAGTTTGCTAATACGAGTACGATGTATTTCTTCCTGACCTGGTTCCCGACGTATTTAATCATGGCCAAGAACCTGCCCATGTTAAAGGCTGGTATTTATGCAGTCATCCCTTATATCGGCGCTCTTTGCGGCGTCCTTCTCGGCGGCCGTTGGTCCGACCATATGCTGAAAAAAGGCGCTTCTTTATCGAAAGCCCGTAAACTGCCGATTGCCTGCGGCCTCATTTGTTCTATGTCGATCATGGCTGCCAACTATTTCGATTCCCTGGATGTCATCATTGCCATCATGGCCTTTTCTTTCTTTGGACAGGGCATGGCGGCTATCATCTGGAGTACTGTTGGCGATGTTGCTCCGCAAGATTCTCTCGGACTGGCCGGCGGTGTTTTCAGCTTTGCTGGCAATCTGTCCGGTATTGTGACACCCATTGTCATTGGCCTTATCGTCCATTTGACCGGTTCTTTTGTAGGAGCCATGGTTTTTATCAGTGCTGTCGCCGCTGTTGGTGTATTGTCCCTGATATTTATTGTCGGCGATATTCATCGTATTCAGTCTGATTAAATGAAAAGAAGACATGCAAGCAGGCAACTTAATACTCAAAAAGGCGCTGTCTTCATGGGACAGCGCCTTTTGCTATATCTTTATAGGAGAGACCATTAATAGCTCTTAGTGAAGGGCTTGTAATATTTTTTGCAGTGTCGTGACTTCCAGCTGGCCCGGAGCAGAGGCTTTTTTAGCCGAGCCGAAGGTCAGGGCAGAGCCGAAGATTTCCCCGCTGATGCGGCTGATGGCGCCGAGTTTTCCCATGGACATGGTGATGAGCGGTTCGTCGGGATACTTGGATTTGACGGCTTCCGTTGCTGACAAGAGGGTCAGGACGTCTTTAGCCGAGTTCGGCATGCAGGCCAGTTTGGCTACGTCGGCACCGAGTTTCTTCATGCCCATGAGGCGGCCAGTGATTTCATCGAAAGACGGTGTCTTGTCGAAGTCGTGGTTGCTCATGATGACCGTGACGCCGTGTTCTTTCGCAACGGCCAGGACTTTTTCGATGCTGGCGCGGTCGCGGAAGTATTCGACGTCGACGGCATCGATTTTACCGCTTTTGATAGCGTAGTCGATGAGGTCGAAATAGTAGCTTTCAGGGACTTCCGTTTCGCCGCCTTCTTCTTTGGTGCGGAACGTGAACAGGATAGCACCGTTCGGCAATTCCTGGCGGACGGTTGCCAAGGCTTCGCCGACAGCGTCGAGGGACGTGACGTCTTTTAAGAAGTCGATGCGCAGTTCGACGACGTCGTAGATTTTATCCTGGAGATAACGGCATTCCTGGACGAGTTCAGAAAGAGTGCGGCCGACGATGGGGACGCAGATTTTAGGGATTCCATTGTTTAAAGCGACATTACCGATTGTTACCATGGTTGAGCATAGCCTCCTTGGATTAGAATAAGACGTCTTTGATGAAGTCGACAGGCATTTCTTTGCCAGTCCAGAGTTTGAACGCAGCAGCGCCCTGATAGAGCATCATGCCGAGGCCGTTGAAGTTTTTGCAGCCTACTTCGTCGCACCATTTCATGAGTTTCGTCTGGCGCGGAGCGTAGACCGTATCCATGACGACCAGGTCCGGGCGGAGATAGGATTTATCGGGGATAGCTACGACGTCTTCCAACGGTTTCATGCCGCACGACGTGCTGTCGATGTAGATATCAGCGCTGTCCAGTTCTTCTTTCAATTTAGCATGGTCTTCGAGGGGATAGATGTTGACGATGCAATCCGTGCGTTCGCGCAGTTTCTTGACCGTTTCTTCGCCGTGGGCGTAGAATTCGTCGGCGCGGTTGAAAATCGTCAGTTCGCGGACGCCATCGAGGGCTGCCTGTACTTCGATGGCCGTAGCGGCACCGCCGGCACCGATGACGACCAATTTTTTTGCCGATATATTCGACACCTTCGTCTTTGAGGGCCTGCATGGCACCGATACCGTCGGTAATCGTACCGGTCAGGACGCCGTTGTCGTTGACGACGGTGTTGCAGGCACCGATGATTTGAGATGCCGGCGACAATTTATCGAGATACTGTGTAATCGGTCCTTTGTTGGGCATGGAGACGTTCCAACCGCGGACTTTCATAGCGCGCAGGCCTTTGACCGTGTCTTCCAGCGTCGAATTGTCGACTTCAAAGCAGACGTAGACGTAATCGAGGCCTAATTTCTTGAAGGCTTCGTTGTGCATGGTCGGAGACATACTGTGGCGGATTGGATAGGCAATGAGACCGATTAATTCCGTATGCCCTGTAACGCGTTCTGTAACTGCAATTTTACCCATGATAAAAATCCTCCTGTTGTTTATAGATAATGGAATAAGGTATTTAAAACACATGTGTTTATTTTCACATGTAGTTGTATAAAAAGATAAGCAGCAGGATACTGTCACTTGAAAAGGCGGCAGTATCCTGTTTTTCTGCTCATTTAATCATCAAAACCACCGATCATGTCGATCGTAGCGACGATGTCGCGGCCGAGTTCCGTGCCGTGAATAATTTGGCCCGTCTTACGGCTGTTGCCGAAGTTGCAGAAAGGAATTCCCTGTTCTTTGGCATAGGTTTCAAAGGGATTGTCCGCCGGGATGTCGGGAACGAGGCCCATGCAGATGAAACCATAATCGAAGGGGTACTCGGCAGATTCACCGTTGTGGGATGCGATGAATTTATCCGGGCAAACCTTTTCTAACGCCGTGCTGAGGTGCATGTCGACGGGGTGTTTTTCTAAGAGTTCTTTGAATGTCGACTTGGAAACGATATCGGCGTCTTTCCCGAAGGAAGGCATCATTTCGATCATCGTGACTTCAGCTTTTCGCAGGGTAAAGAATTCCATGACGTCCAGACCGACGGCACCACAGCCGATGACGACGACTTTTTTGCCTTCTGCATTGGCTTCGTAGTAAGGAATGTTGTCCATGAAGCCATAGATGGAACGGATGTTGGAACCTTCGGCATCGGTCAGTTCACGAAGTCCTTCGATAGGCGGAAGCATCGGACGAGAGCCTGTTGCGGCATAGAGGATATCCGGCTTTAATTCTGCCAGGAGTTCTTTCGTTGCCGTCGTGTTCAAGCGAATCGTAAGGTTCGGCAGTTTGGCTGCGCGGTGTTCGAGGTAAGCCGGGAAATCTTCGATACGGCTCTTTTCCGGGAACAAGGCAATCTTACGGGTCAAGCCGCCCAGTTTATCTTCTCGTTCGAGAAGGGTGACCCGACAGCCGACTTCTGCTGCCGAGCAAGCTGCTTCTAAACCAGACGTACCGCCGCCAATGACGACAACGTGAATGTCGCGGGTGACCTGCTGTTTCTTATACTGATCGCCGCCGGTGACGTCGGGATTGACGGTGCAACGGATGGGCTGTGATTTTGAAATGCGGTGATCGGCACAGCCGATGTTGCAGGAAATACACTTGCGGATATCGCAGGTACGGCCGCTCTGTGCTTTGCGGGCCCAATCGGGATCGGCGATGAGGCCGCGGCCGATGGCGATGAAGTCTGTCTTGCCTTCGGCGATGATCTGGTCGGCTACCTGGGGATTGCGGATATTGCCGGAAATGATGACCGGTTTGTTGAATTTCTTCTTTACCGCTTCCGACAGGTAGGCGCGCCAGGCGTCAGGCAGGTCGCATTTATCGATCTGGTACTGGATGGAGTCGTTGACGGCGGCGGAAACGTTGATGATGTCGACTTCCGGTTCGATGTATTCCAAGAGTTTCAGTGTGTCGTCCAAGGTGTTTCCGCCTTTGATGAATTCGTCTGCTGAAATGCGGAAAGAAATGGGCACCCACGGTCCGACGGCCTTGCGGACGGCTTCGACGACGAGGCGGGCGAAGCGGGCCCGGTTTTCGTGAGAGCCGCCGAATTCGTCAGTCCGTTTGTTGTAGTACGGTGATAAGAACTGGTCCAGGAGGTACGAATGGCCCCCGTGGATTTCGACCATATCGAAGCCGGCCTGGACGGCGCGTTGGGCAGCTTCGGCATATTTCTGGACAATGTTGAGGATTTCGCATTTTTCCAGCGGACGCGGTGCCGGATTGCCTTCTTTGGAAGGAACCGACGATGCCGAGACGGCCTGAAGACCGTTCAGTCTTTCTGGATAAGCGGAAGCGCCGGCGTGGTTGAGCTGGATAGAAGCCAGGGCGCCGTACTGATGGATGCATTCCGTCAATTCGTAGAGACCTGGGATGAACTGCTTGTTGTCGATGCGCAGCTGTTTGGTGCCGTTCGTGGCCAGGGGATAGTCGATACAGGCGTTTTCGACGATAATCAGGGCTGTACCGCCGCGGGCACGGAGGCCGTAGTAGTTTTTCATATCTTCTGAAACTTCACCGGTAAAGGTGGCCAGGTTTGAACCCATCGGCGGCATGATGACGCGGTTGCGGAAAGTCGTGCGTTTGACAGTGAACGGTTCAAAAATGTGCGGATAGTGCTGACTCATAAAGGGAGTTCCTCCTTATCATACTATAAGAAATATAGAAATAGATTTTTCTGTGAAATATCGAACTATGTTTTCGGTACGCCTTTATTATACGGAGAGAAATCTAATAGCACAATTTCTTAAAATAATAAAAAACAGTTCAAAAAAACTATTAAAAATGATACAATAATCTTGAGAATTGCCTTGGGATGATAGATTCATTTCCAGAGACCCGCTTGTCGATATTTCTGTAAAACCCATAATATAGCGTAAGACCAGTAAAAGGGGATTGTTCGTTAAACGAATAGTTTTATTGCTATAAAAGGTGTGAATTGATAGCTATTTTTGCGGAAATACGAACTAAAAAACTATTAATTTAGGGCTCTTTATCACAATCTATGATAAATACGTATGTGAAAGGAGAAGACCATGAATTTAAAGCAACTTCAATACTTCTTGAAACTGGCTGAGACCGAACACTATCGAAAAGCGGCCGAAGCCCTGTACATTACCGAACCGAGTTTGAACCGGGCTATCCGGGATATGGAAAAAGAGCTGGGCATCCAGCTCTTTGAAAAACGGGGGCGCAATATCTATTTGAATAAGTATGGCCATCTGTTCCTGCCCTATGTCAAACGGTCGCTGCAGGAACTCGGCCGCGGTGTCGACTTGATGAAAGCCTATACGCGGCCGGACCAGGGGAAAAATTACGCTGGGCTTCATTTATACTATGGGCTATACGATGGTCCCGGAGATGATTACCCAGTTCCAGGCTGCCGAAGGCAATGGCGGCATTACCTTCGACTTTCACCAGGGGACGACAGCAGCGCTCATCAAGGAATTGAAAGAAGAAGAAATCGATGTTGCCCTCTGTTCTTTTGTCGAAAATGAACCGGATGTTGTCTTCTATCCGATTGCCGAAGAAAATTTGGTCGTCGCCGTCCCCAAGGGGCATCCCCTGAGCAATCGCGGTTCCGTATCCCTGAAGGAACTGGAACCCTATCCATTCATCGCATTCGGCAAAAACAGTGGTCTCAGTGACATTATCCAAGGTCTCTTAGAACAGGCTGACGTCCATTTAAAAGTTGCCTGCCACGTAGAAGAAGACAACGCCATGGCCGGCTTCGTAGCAGCTGGCTATGGCGTTGCGATAGTACCTGATTTTTATACGTTACAATATTATGACCTCGACCGGATACCGATTGCCGATCCTATTGAACAGCGATACCTCTTCCTGGCCATGTTACGGCAGGCCCAGGTCTTACCGGTTGTAGAACGATTCCGTAATTTCCTCTTATCCCGCTGGCAGCGAGGGACTTTGTGAAATGGGCCGATTCTTTGTAAACTTGATACTCAAAACGGGGCTGTCGCCCATGCGACAGCCCCGTTTGTACACTCACTTTTCGTCCATGATGGCGATAGGTCCTCGTTCGCCTGTCCGGATGCGGACGGCATCGTTCAGGCGGTAGATGAAAATCTTGCCGTCGCCCGGTTTGCCTGTCTTGCAGACTTTCTGGGCGACTTCGACGACTTTGTCGACCGGCACTTCACAGACGACCGTTTCGACTTTGATGCCTGGCAGGAGGTTGATGTTGTACCGCTGGCCGCGGTAGACTTCGACGTAGCCTTTCTGGAGGCCGCAGCCGAAGACCTGGCTGACAGTCATGCCCATGACACCGATGTTGTTCAGGGCTTCTTTGAGCTCTTCCAATTTACTCGGACGAGTGATGATTTCTACTTTTGTAATCGGATGTTCTTCCATTCGTATCACCTCTATAAGTTACGACCGTTAATGCCTGCGCTGTTGACAGCGGCATTGTTCAAGGATGCATTGCCGAGCGGCGTCGCCGGCGTTTCGCCGAAGGGGCTGCCGGACATGATAGCATAATTATAACCCCGTTCGCCGTGTTCGCCAATGTCCAGGCCTGTGATTTCTTCATTCTTATCGGTGCGGACCGTCATGAAGAGGCTGATGATCTTGAAGATGATGAACGTGCCGACAATGGCCAGGGCGTAAGCGACGACAGTGGAAATAATCTGAGCGACGAGCAAATCCGAGCTGCCGTAGAAGAGGCCGTTAGCCCCGGCTGGGTTGACTTCCGTCGTAGCCCAGATGCCGGTGGCGATGGAGCCCCATGTACCGCCGATACCGTGGATACCGAAGGCGTCGAGGGAATCGTCGTAACCGAGTTTGGCTTTGACGACGGCGACGGCGAAGTAGCAGATGACACCGCCGACAGCGCCGATGATCAAGGCTGGAAGGGGAGCGACGAAGCCAGCTGCCGGTGTGATGGCAACCAGGCCGGCGATGCAGCCCGAAGCGGCACCGAGGATGGTCGGTTTACCCTGGACAATCCATTCGACAGCGACCCAGGTGACCGTAGCTGCAGCGGCAGCGGCCTGAGAAGCGATGAACGCGCTGGCAGCCAGTGCGTTGGCGCCGAGAGCACTGCCGGCGTTGAAACCGAACCAGCCAAACCAAAGCAGGGCGGCGCCGAGGACGGTCATGGGAAGATTATGAGGGACCATGGGACTCTTTCCCCATAGCCATAGCGTTTGCCCAGGGAGGACGCAGAGGGTCAGGCCCGAAACACCGGAGAGGATGTGGATGACCAGGCCGCCGGCGAAGTCGAGGGCACCGAGTTTAGCCAGGAAGCCGCCGCCCCAGACCCAGTGTGCCATGGGGTTGTAGATGAAGATAGCCCAGAGCAGGATGAAGACGACGAAAGCGTGGAACTTCATGCGTTCGGCGAAAGCGCCGGTGATCAGGGCCGGTGTGATGACGGCGAACATGCACTGGAAGGCGACGAAAGCCATTTCCGGAATCGTCCCGTTTTCCAGGACAGCCATGCCGACGCCGGTAAGACCGACTTTATCAAGAGAACCGATGAAACCATTAATATCCGTACCGAAAGTCATGGCATAGCCGATGAGAATCCATTCGACGGAAATCATGGCGACGATGAAGAAGCTCTGCATAATCGTCGTCAAGACGTTCTTGTTGCGGACCATGCCGCCGTAGAAGAAGCCAAGGCCCGGTGTCATGATGAATACCAGGGCTGCGCTGATGAGGACCCAGGCCGTATCGCCTGTATCGATCGTCCCCGGATCGGAAGCGAAGGCTGCCGGCGCTGCCATGAGCAGACACGGGAGCAGCACTCCTAAACGTGACCATAATTTTTTTCATAATTCCCAACCTCCTGACAAATAAAAAAGATGCCTTTCCTGATGGAACCATCAGGGGAAAGACATCATTGTCTACTGTCATATTTTATTATCGCCAGAATATACGAAAAGCCTGGAAAGATAGTTTATGCTCTCTCTTTCCAGGCTCCTTTGCCGCTACTATTCTGTTGATGAAATTATTATATAAGTAAAAACGCGCCATGTCAATAACTTTTATTGAAATTCTTTCAATAAAAGTTAGGATATATTGATTTTAATAACGAACAGATAAAAAGTATATCATTCAGACGAAAAGAATGTGTCCCAGGAAATATAGAAAGTCAGGGATACGGCGCTCAGGGCCGTCGTGTTCATGACGACCTGCGTGGCGTAATCGGGGTTGTTGTCGAACTCGATGGCAAACAGGGCCGTATTGACGGCCGTCGGGATGGCACAGTAGATGAGGAAGACCGTGGCACTGACGGCTGTGAACGTGCCGGGCCGGAAGGCATTGGCCAGGTAGATCATGGCCAGGCCGATGAGGGGCAGGGCCGTCATCTTGAGAATGCTGACAATCCAGACGTCCTTGTCGAGCCATTGGATCTTCGTCTGCGACAACTGGGCACCGATGCTGACCATGGCCAGGGGCAGGAGGGCCTTGCTGGCCATATCCATGATAGGCCACAGGAAGAAGTCCTTGGCGTCCCAGCCGACGTAGCGGGCGATGAGGGCCGCAGCCAGGACATAGAGCAGGGGCATGTGGAACATAACAGATAGCGTATCCCTGGCCGTCAGGCGGCCCCGGCCGGCCTGATAGAGGCGGAGCGTGTTGAGGGAGATGCTCTGGATCATGAAGATGATGATCTGTACGACCATAGCTTCGGCCAGATACGGCGTCTGGCCGTTGACGACGAAGGAATCGTGGGAAAAGACGAGGATGATCAGGGCGACGCCGAGATTTCCCGTGTTGTTGAACATGAAGGCATTGCGGCACGATTCCAGCATGGCTGCATCGTAGTGGCGGATACGGCCGACGATGTTGGCGATGACGAAGCAGATGACCATGAAGATGGCGATGGCCGCGATGATGTTGATGCTCGTCGCCGGGAATTGCGTCGTATAGATATTGGTAAAGATGAAACTGGGGATGACCAGGAAAAACATGAGCTTCGATAAGGTCTTTACGTCGAGGTGGAATTTCTTATCGAGGAAATAACCGAGGACGACGAGAAAGAAAATGGGAAGCATCGTGTGTTCGATGATGAACCAGAATACCATGAGGGGTATCACTCCTTTTTCAAGATGGATACCCCTCATTATACGCTCAATATGGAATTAGACAACTGGGAAGCTCAGGCATAACTTTCAAAGTAATAGACGATGGTGAGCATCGTTTCGCACATGTACTTCAAGGCGTTGCTGTCCCAATGGAATTCTGGCGAATGGCCGATGACCGGTGCGTCGCTGTAGACGCCTACGTAGTAGAACGAGCTGGGCACGGCGGCGCTGAAATAAGCGAAGTCTTCCGAGCCGGAGCCGCGCTTCAAGGGGACCAGGTCGACGCGGTGGGAACAGTGGTCCTGGAGGATGTGGACGACCCGGTCGGTGGCGCCGTCGTCATTGACGCAGACTGGCGAGAAGGGGACGACGTCCAGGTCGAAGGTGCCGCCGTAAGTGGTAGTGACATTTTTCAGGATGGCCTGAATGGCGTCGAGGATGCGTTTCCGCTTTTCTTCGTTATATGTCCGCAGGGTCCCTTTCAGTTCGGCCGTTTCCGGGATGACGTTCGGGTTGTGGCCGGCCTGGAACTGGCCGAAGGTGAGGACGACGCCGTCGCCGTCGGCATGGCAGTTGTAGACGAAGTTCTGGATGGACTGGATGATGTCGATGCCCATCTGGATGGGGCTGATGCACAGGGACGGCTGGGAGCCGTGGCCGCCGCGGCCGTGGAGGGTGATGGTGAAGTCGTCACAGGACGCCGAAATCTCACCGCGGCCGATGCCGACGTACCCCTTGGGCAGGCTGCCGGCGACGTGCAGGCCCAGGGCATAGTCGACGCGGGGGTTGTTGAGGATGCCGGCGTCGATCATGCGGGCGGCGCCGCCGTTGCCTTCTTCTGCCGGCTGGAAGGCCAGGCGGATCGTGCCGCGCAGGCAGTCTTTGTGCTTGTTGAGGATTTTGGCGACGCCCAGGAGATTGGCTGCATGGCCGTCATGGCCGCAGGCGTGCATGACGCCGTCGACGAGGGACGAATAAGGGCAGTCGAATTTTTCCGTCAGCGGCAGG
>ENA-OQBV01000425-OQBV01000425.1-human-gut-metagenome-genome-assembly--contig:-NODE-425-length-23663-cov-3.721703_pt1 | contig 23663 bp, 26 predicted proteins | sample MGYA00242750_ERZ504559 | MGnify/ENA primary metagenome ERZ504559 (study PRJEB26092, sample SAMD00036230) | human gut metagenome | host: Homo sapiens | study: EMG produced TPA metagenomics assembly of... | reverse complement strand
AAAAATAAATAAGCAACCGAAAACGCAGCGGTGGAATTTTGCTCACATTTTGAACAAATCGCTTATCCGCCCAATTTCCTACGAGAACTCGCTCTGAAGTTTTGTTTTAGACAAAAGTCTTTGAAGCTCAGACATTCGTCCAATTGGGCTGCGAATTTATTCAAAATATGGCAAAATTCCAATGCATCACTTTCGGTTGCTTATTTATTTTTTATCATATACCTGAAGTCTATAGAGTGGACAATTACAAGATTGAAAAATTCAAGTGGTGTGTATGGAAGACAGCATTTATCCCACCGATCAAAGCTTTCTTTTTATTCTCTACAGCCGTTCCACAACCACTTTACATTTTTTCTTGCAAAAAGCAATTCCGTATGCAAGAATATCATTTCGTCCTTCATTTCTTAACCGTTCATCATACCTGCGTTCCCTAATCTGCCGCATTGCATTTTCGCAAGCTTTAGAAAGTCCCTGAAATGTTTGGGCATATTTTAGTTCTATTATGATTCCTGCATCTGGATCCTCTGTCTCGATCAGAATGTCTACCAGTCCATCTCCAGATTCTATGTTTGATTGAATCAGCCATTCAGATTCACATCGTAATAATCCTAAAACAATTCCATGATAAAAAATTTCTTTTTCTTCTTTTCTGGATTTCGTATCAAAGATGCTGATCGTATTTACAAGAATCTTCGTTAAGTCTTTTTCAACTGTATCGGCATCGCCTTCTTTGATTGCTTTTAAAAGCTGGTTTATTGGTTCTCTGTTATGCAAAACGCTGTCCTTAAACCATTCTTGAATCTGTAAAATATAAACTTCTCGGATTTCTTTATTCGGAATCACCAGACGATATACTCCTCGTTCTGATTTTCCTTGCTGTGTTAAATATCCTGTTGTAAATAAAATACTCCAAAGATTATCAATACTGTTATCAATCTCATCATAAGTCAATTCCATTCGAATTGATTTTTCTATCATATCACCCGCAATCAATCGTTCAATTTCATTTCTGGTTGTCTTATCAGCTTTATCAATAAATCTTTTTACAAGATCATTTCCACTTGTGTTGATCCAGTAGGATTGAGGCTCTGCATTCGGATCTTCCAGAAGGCAGTCTACATGATTGACAACATCCCATGGACAGTATACATCGGTATCTCCAAAATGATAACCATCATACCATTCTTTCGTTTCTTCTATATGATCTTTCAAATGATAATCAGCTAATAGCCTTTGAACTTCTTCATCAGTAAATCCAAATTGCTCATCAAAGCGTGAATCTGTAATAGATACGACTTTAAAATTATTAAGTCCTGTAAAAATACTTTCTTTTGAAACACGAAGACAGCCTGTTAATACTGCAAATTGCAAAGAATCATTTGTCTTAAGTGCCTCTCCAAACATTCCTCGGATCAATGTTGTCATTTCTTTGTAATATCCGTTCTGAAATGCCTTATCTAAAGGTACATCATACTCATCAATTAAAAGGATGGTTTTCTTCCCATAATGCTTATATAGCAATTCTGATAATATCTTTAGGGATGAAATCAATACTTCTTCATTCATCGAATACATTCCATCACTCAAAGAAATCATTGCATGATATATTTTTTTATCATCTTCTGTCAGTCGATCACTATCTGATAAAAAATGAAAACGATTAGCTTCCCTTCCAACTAGCTGCATCAATCGATATTTTGCATTTTCGAACGTAAGGCCTTCGACTCCTTTTAAAGAAAGAAATATGACTGGAAATTTTCCCATGTATTCTTCTTTTAGCTGCGGATTATCTGAAATATAAAGTCCATCAAATAATGTTTGATCGGTCCCAATCTCAAAGAAATACTTCAGCATACTCATATTCAATGTTTTTCCGAAACGGCGTGGTCTTGTAAATAGATTCACTTCTCCCCATCGTTCAAGAAGTTGTTCGATCAGCTTTGTTTTATCTACATAATAGAAATTTTCTTTTCGAATTTTTTCAAAATTATCAATTCCTATGGGCAGTTTCAGCTTCCTATCCATTTCTGTACACGCTCCTTTCCATTGCCTGTTATGTTGATTTTATCATTTGCATTTATAAATAGCAAGAAATCGATTATAATAGGAACTATCAAGGGACGATGGTTCCAGTTGTAGTATAAAGACAAAGATAACAGATACAAGGAGGAAGACATGAATGTAAGTTCAACGTTTAAATTAAACAATGGAAATGAAATACCAGTGATGGCACTCGGAAGCTGGGACAGCCGCGGGGACGAAGCATATCAGGCATGTCTTGATGCATTATCATCAGGCTATCGTCATATAGACACAGCAGCCTATTACGAGAATGAAGCGCTGGTTGGAGCAGCTGTCAGAGATTGCGAGATCCCAAGAGAGGAAATCTTTGTGACAAGTAAGATGTGGTACGAAGATATGGTAGAAGGAAAACAAGAAGCTGCATTTGAAAAGACATTAAAAGGGCTTGGACTTGAATATGTGGATATGTATTTATTACACTGGCCGATCAATGATGTCAAAGGTTCCTGGAAAGTTCTTGAGAAATATTATGAACAAGGACTGATCAAGAATATAGGAGTCAGCAATTTTCGTCCAAAACATTTAAAACAATTAGAAGTAACAGCTAACATTGCACCAGCGGTTGATCAGATTGAAATCTGCCCATTCCTTGTGCAGGAAGAGACCGTAAATTATTGCCAGGAACATGATATTGTTGTAGAAGCATGGGGACCTCTAGGCAAAGGAAAACAGCTTTCAGAACCAGAAATCGTAGCTATTGCTAAAAAATACAATAAAACACCTGCACAGATCATCTTACGCTGGCATTTGCAGAGAGGGATCGTAAGCCTTCCAAAATCTGTCCACAAAGAACGGATCATACAGAATGCGGATATCTTTGATTTTGAATTATCAAAGGAAGACATGCAGATCATGATGTCGATGGACTTGAGAGAATCAACAGGCAGGGGATATCCTGAACAATACGAGTATTGATTTATGATGCAAATACAAACAAAATAAGAACGAGAAAATCAAGTTATATGGAGATTTTCTCGTTCTTATTTATTTTTATAATTATCTAAACCTGAATTCTTCCAGCAATTTCATTCCCAACAGCATACCGTTTTGATCCAACGCCGATGATCATATAATCGCTGCTTTTACAAACAACTTGCAGTTTACTTCCCTGTTCAATCTTCAGTTCGCGGAGCTTTTCAACAGTTTCAGGTAAGCCTAATGCCCACTTGACAGTGCAAGTCGCTCCCTGCATGACTTTTGTTAATGGTTGCATGATAATCCCTCCTTCGAACTTATATGATGTATTTCTTTCTTATATTTTATTAGTCAAAAGTAAGGTTAGTCAATCGCAACATATAAAAACTGAAAACTTTCTCAATAAAAGTAAATTGAATATAAAATTATTCAGGAATGATCTCACCGCAGATTAGCTGAATGCTTTCCGTGACCATTCCAAGATAATTATCGTCGATCAAGGCAATGATCGTATCGCCAACATGAATTTCAGTGCTTCCTCGAGCAATGATCTCTTCATCGCCACGATTTAAAGTAACGATCAAGCAATGTTCTGGCCATGGAATATCTTTTACAAGCTGTTTGGCTGCAATGGAACCAGTGCCAACGGCAAAACCACGAAGAACCTTATGATCAGCATCTTCGCTTTCTTTAAAGCCATTTTTAGCAAGAATTCGTCCTAGCAGACTTTCGTAAATTGGTTCACTCTTTAACAGATGTGCAACAAGATAGCTGATGATACAAACAACTGCCAGTGAAAGGAAGTGTTCAAATGTACCAGTCATCTCAGCGATCAGCAGGATACCTGTGATCGGTGCACGTACGATCGCTGTAAAGAATCCAGCCATGGAGATCGTAATAAAGTTCACTAAGTAATAAGAAGGAATTCCACTTGCCTGAATCACCAGTGTTCCATAGATCGCCCCAAGGTATGCACCGAGAATCAACAGTGGAAAGAAGATTCCACCAGGAGCCCCGGAACCAAAACAGAAGGCGGAGAAGAAAAACTTAGCAACTAATAATAATAACATCGTAGAGACAAGTAAAGTATGTCCTGTAGATCAGAGAGATCATAGCATGTCCACCTGCTAAGATAGAAGGCAGCGTGTAACAAACGATCCCAGATACTACAAAAGGAAATACGATACGGTATTTTGCTGGGATTTTTTTTCATTGCTCCAAATAAATCCTGTCCTTTCAACATGATAAAGTTATAAAAAGCACCACAAAGCCCAAGCAGGATTCCAAGAAGTATTAACATCCAATAATGTACAAGAGGAAGAGCAGCCTTTAAATGAAAATCAAAAACTGGAGATAATCCAAAGACATTTTTTGAAATAAAATCGGAAGTTACACATCCAGAGATGATGCAGACTAACATAGAGCTGTTAAAGTTCTTCTGTAATTCTTCCAGTGAAAACATCACACCTGCAAGCGGTGCATTAAAGGCAGCGGCAAGACCGGCACCTGCACCACAAGTCATCATATAGCGTTCTTTGGTTTGAGATTTTTTTGTAATCTTAGCAATACCCTTTGCAACCATGGCACCAAGCTGTACGGAAGGGCCTTCGCGTCCCAGAGATAAACCTCCAAGAATACATAAAGTTCCACCAATGATCTTAGAACAAAGAACACGGTGCCAGTTCTGATTTAAATAACCTTTCAGCTCTCCTTGAACCTGTGGGATACCACTTCCAGAAGCCATGCCTTCCCAAGACATGAGCCATCCAACGATCAGTCCCATAACGATCAAAACGATAAACCAGACAGCTATCCAGAAAGGCCTTGTTTTAGTAAATGCAATGATCGTAAATAATAGTTTTTCAGCGTTATTTAAAAGCAGGCGGTAAATGACAGAAATGCATCCGGCAAAGATTCCGACAAGCAGTCCGTCAAATACAAGTGAGACAGAAAATCCGTGGGGATTTTCCAGTAAGCTTTTCATTTGCTTCAAAATAATACCCTCCTTTTCTTTTCATATTCATATCGAATTTTATTTTACTACAAATTATGATATAATGGGAAAAGATTTTAAAAAGGAGGTCGAAAAATGCCGCCAATTACGAATGACTGGGCAGATTATTTAAAAGAAGAATACAAAAAGCCATATTATAGGAAATTATACCAAAAGGTTATGGATGAATATCACACCAAGCTGATCTTTCCACCAGCTGACGATATCTTTAATGCATTTCATTTTACTCCAGTAAAGGATGTAAAAGTTGTGATCTTAGGGCAGGATCCATATCATGGAGATGGACAGGCACATGGATTGTCATTTTCTATAAAACCTGGAGTAGAAGCGCCCCCATCATTGGTTAATATTTATAAAGAATTGAACGAAGATCTTGGATGCTATATTCCGAATAATGGATATCTAAAGAAATGGGCAGACCAGGGTGTTATGATGTTAAACACAGTATTGACTGTACAGGCACATCGTGCGAATTCTCACAGAGGTATTGGATGGGAGGAGTTTACTGATGCGGCGATCAGAGTGTTGAATCAACAGGACCGTCCGATCGTATTTATGCTTTGGGGACGTCCAGCACAGAGTAAGAAAGCATTACTTGATAATCCGAATCATTTGATATTAGAAGCACCGCACCCAAGCCCGTTATCAGCATATAGAGGATTTTTTGGATGCCATCATTTTAGTCAGGCAAATGAATTTTTGAAAGAACATGGACTAGCGCCAATTGATTGGCAGATAGAGAATATTTAATGGAGAACAAGGAAAACAATGAGTAAGATAATATTTTTTGACATCGATGGAACATTATATGATTCTAGAATCGGAATTCCAGAAGCAACAGTTAATGCATTGAATCGGTTGATCGCAAATGAGCACAAGATCGTTATGTGCACGGGAAGAAGCAAGGGAATGATTCCAGAAGAATATTTCCATATGGGATTTGATGGAGTGATCTTAGGGGCAGGAACTTATGTAGAGTATGAAGGCAAGATCCTGCATCAGGAACTGATGACACCAGAAGAAGTACAGACAGTGATCGACTGGGGAAAGAAACAGAAGATCGGAATCATCTTAGAAGGAGAAAAATATGGATATTATGATCCGGAGAACACAGATGATTATTATATTGCGATGAAGAATAAAACAGAAGCAGACTGTAAAACAACATTATATCCATTAAATGAAGCAGTGGATGTTCCAAAATGGACATACCATCATATGGGGCTTTCAAAGAAACCAGAGATCGAAGAGATCCTTGGACACAAATACAAAGGAACATATCATGAGCCTGTAAATTCAGTAGAATTTGTACCATTAGGTGTTAATAAGGCGAAGGGAATAGAAGTGATCCTTGATCATACAGGAATTTCAAGAGAAGATTCTTATGCATTTGGTGACAGTGCCAATGATATCGATATGATCAAATATGTAAAATATGGTGTTGCAATGGGTAATTCTGTACCAGAATTATTAGAAATCGCACCATATCAGACAGCAAGAGTTGATGAAGATGGAATTGAAAAAGGCTTGAAGAAATTTGGTCTGATCTAACATACAAAGGAGAGAAAATCATGAAAAAGATCATCAAGAAAATTACTGTAATGGCGGTCATGTCATTGTTTGCAGCGACACAACTTCAGATACCACAGGTGAATGTTCAGGCAGCAGATGGTGTTGCAACAGCAGAAAAAACAACGGCAAAACAGCCAAAGATCTATGGAAGATCAGGAATCGTCATTGATGCGAAATCAGGAAAGATTTTGTATGCAAAGAAGGTAGATGACCGTCATTATCCAGCAAGTATCACAAAGATCTTAACAACATTGGTTGCGATTGAGAATAACAAAGATTTATATGATGAAGTTACATTTTCAAGTTATGCAGTTAACAGTATTGAGCCAGGAAGTACACATATCGGAATTAAGGCAGGAGAGAAGATTCCATTGATCGATGTACTGAATGCGATCATGTTAGAATCTGCGAATGAGGCATGTAACGGAGCAGCAGAACATACAGCAGGAACTACAAAGAAATTCGTAGAACTGATGAATAAAAAAGTAAAAGAACTTGGATGTACAGGTTCTCATTTTGTAACAACCAACGGATTGCATGATGATGATCATTATGTAACAGCAAGAGATATGGCAAAGATTTCAAAAGCAGCACTTGAAAATGAAACATTCCGTTATGTTGCATGCAAACCTAATTATTATATTGCACCAACGAACAAAGATAAACATGGAAAAGAGCTTTGGAATCATCATAAGATGGTGAAACGAACAATGTTTAACTATGATGGTGTTGAAGGTGGTAAAACAGGATATACAACAAAAGCAGGAGGGACTCTTGTAACATTTGCCAAGAGAGGAGATCAAGAACTGATCGTAGTAGATCTTTGTGCACATGGATATGAGTTATATGAAGATACGATTAAGATGTTAAATTATGGATTTAACAATTATAAGACAATCGCACCATTTAAGACAATGAATACAGTACTGAAAGATGATACATATGGTTTCTTAAAAACAGGAAATGAATTATCCCCATATAAGATTCCATTAAAACATTTAAATGACGTGACAGTGATGTTAGAAAAAAACCAATCTGCTTCCAAACTTACATATAAATGTAAAGATAATAAATATACCATAAGTTATGATGGAAAACAGATTGGTTCTGTGAAACTTCATTAATTATTAGTACAGATTAATTAGTTGTACGTAAAATGATCAGATTAAGGGCTTCTGGTACGATAGAGATATCGACTGGGAGTCCTTCTTCTAATATTTCACCATCATAATCGATGGCGATCCCGGCAGTTTGTTCTGTTGGAAGAACAGATAATTCCTTCGTCTGGAAATATTCGATAGAAGGATGCTTTGGATGTTCTCCCTGGAATAATTTAAAGATCAAATCTGGTGCTTCTGTAAGAAGTGCCATTTTCTTGATGATCATAACATCTAAATATCCGTCAGAAACAGATGCAAGAGGAGCCGCGTCTGCAAAACCTCCGACACTCTTTGAGTTTGCAACCAAGAACAACATGATATCTTCAGTTCCGGAATATTCCTTACTGTTAAATGTTAAAGTCATATTTTGTGAAAGCTGTTTTGGAAATTCTTTTACACCTTCCAGATAATAGGCCATCTTACCAAGAACGGCTTTCTTATCTTTTGGAACTTTGTAAGCGATATCTGTTAACATACCTGCAGCCAGAACATTGATGAAGTATTCGTTATTGACACGTCCAACATCAACCTTCTTTGTCTGGAAGTCTTTGATCATCTGACAGAAACCATCCGCAGTCTGAGGAAGTTTCATATATGTAGCAAAATCATTGACTGTTCCAGCGGAAATGATTGCCATAGGAATATTACTTTCACTTAAGATCAGACCGTTCGTAACTTCATTTAATGTACCGTCACCACCAACAGATACAATAAAATCATAATCTCCTGGTTTTAATTCGGCAGCACGATTCTTCGCATCATCCTTGCCTTTTGTGTAAAAAACATCAACATGGGAACAAATTTGATCAAGGATCAATGTTGCCATGATCTCTCGTAACATAGAATCAATATTTTGTTTACCGGATGATGGGTTGATAATAAATAAACCTTTCATTGAGATTCCTCCTTATAAACATAAAGTGCCGGAAACGAGGCATAAGTCTCCGGCACATGAAGTGTTCCCGAGGTGATTCGAACACCCGGCCTACCGCTTAGGAGGCGGTCGCTCTATCCAGCTGAGCTACGGAAACATACATATAATTTATCGAAATCTATTTTACAGATTCTTAACGAAAATGTCAATTGAAAATAGAAAAGAAATACTAGTAAGGCTAAGACGGGTTGACTTTTACCATTTTTCTTTAAAGTTATTGTAATAATAAAGAAGAGGAAGAAAAGAAGAACGATGTTATAATATAGAAAGAATAAAGGAGAAGAATTATGATGGGAAAAGTTTTGTATTTTAGCAGATGGATTTGAAGAAATCGAAGGTTTAACTGTAGTTGATATGCTGCGACGTGCGGAGATTCCAACAGTTACAGTCTCTATCGGAAGTTCCAGAAATATCATTGGTGCACATCGTATTGAAGTTGAAGCAGATATCATGTTTCATGAAGTATTAGAAGCGGAGGGAGCAATGTATGTACTTCCAGGAGGAATGCCAGGAACGCTTCATCTAAAAGATCATGAAGGACTTGGAAAATTACTTCAGAAGGCGTATAAGAACGAGAAGTATCTTGCAGCCATCTGTGCAGCACCAACAGTATTTGAAAAATACGGATTTCTAGAAGGAAGAAAGGCAACTTCATATCCAGCGATGGAAGAAGAATTAAAATCCGCAGATTACCAGACAGATAAAGTTGTAGTAGATGGAAAAATCATTACAAGTCGTGGAATGGGAACAGCGATCGATTTTGCAGCCAAATTAGTAGAAATCATCAAAGGAACAAAAGAGAAGGACGAATTACTGAAAAGTATTGTATACGGAGAATAATCATTTATGGACAAATCAGAGAAAATCAGCTGGTTTGAGCAGTTTAAGATCGCCTGCTTAAAACCAAGCCAGTACAAAAGACTTCTTAACCTTGCAAAAGGGAAAGTTATTTTATTTCTTGCAGCGATCACATTGATCACAACGATTCTCGGATATGGAATGGATGTTGCAGGATTTACAGTCAGTGTTGGTGGATGGAAGAATTTTATTTTAAACAGACTGCCTGCATTTGAATTAAAAGATGGAACATTATCTGTTGATCAGGAGATGGATTTTGAGATCGGCGGTGTACATTTTGTGGCAGATACATCCAAGGATAAAGTATCAACTGAAGATTTAAGCAATAAGTATCAGATGGAACTGGTATTTGCTAAGAATGAGATGGTGGTAAAGAATACAGCTGTTGGAAACATGATGAATACTTTTTCATTTAAGAATATGAAGAATGTTGAATTCAATAATCAGGCAATGCTATCTATGGTGCCGATGATCCGTATTTTTATCGTGATCATGTTCTTTACACAATGGATCGCAAATATTATTTCTTATTTAACAGTCTGTATTTTTATTACAATGCTCACATATTTTAATCAGAGAACAAGAATGGACCGTAAGAATCGAGAAGATGTATCCTTTGGAAAGATCTTTAAGCTGTCTATTTATGCCAGAGTTATATTTGAGTTGGTGGAAACGATTGGTGTTACTGCCGGTTCTGCGATATTTACAGGAATGGCGTGGATGTTTATTTCTTATTTTGGAAGTTATCAACTTTTACTCGCAGGATTTATGCGTCCGGAAGACCGTCAGAAACCAGACGAAATGCTGTAAAACAATCGGAATTGATCTAAAAATGTGTACAAAGAGAAAGGCCTCGGACATTTGTCCGAGGCTTCTCTAATGTCATATGTAGTTTGGGTATTGTGCTGGGTCTTACTTTTAAGTTTCAAAACTAGTCATTATGATTCGTCTCATTCTAGTCTCGTTCTAGTCGCCATTGTCAGTCTCATTCTAGTCGTCATTGTTAGTCTCATTCTAGTCAACATAGCAAGTCTGTGTTCAAGTCAATGATGTGTCCGTTACTCTTGTCTGCAAGATGCCAAAAACTTGTCAAAAACTAGTACGCGGTTATGTATAAAGTCTTAAGAAAGAATTTCGTATATCGATGGAGAAGACCCAAGGAATTACCATTGATATACAAAAAAAGGCGCTCCAATCCTATGATCGGAACGCCTTTGTTCTTGAACAATTTTAATTATACACATACTATAGAAAATGTCAATAAAATCATTTGTACATTTTCAAAAACATTAAAGATAAATAGTAAAAAGAGCAGATAGGGAAATCTGCTCTTTTTGAGGGGAGTATAAATAAATTAATAAGGGGTTATAATCGAAAATAAACATATCCTCGATAAGTTCATGATATATGATTGGTTGAAAAAAATCAAGTGATTTTTTTAAAAAAAGTAAAATAAAAGTAAAATAATTTTTTTTGTGTATATATGAAAGAGATTTCGCACAAAATAATGCTGTACTAAAAAGAAAGGAGAATGAACATGGCAAAGAATTGTTCGAATTCAAGTAACAAAAATCAGTCTTCCAATACAAGCAACAGCGGAGGATCTAACAGATCAAAGAACCAGAATAAAAACAAAAGTCAGAATAGTTCAACAAACAGCAACAAAAATGCAAATGATGAGTACTAATTAGAAGAGAGGAATCCTTGTGAAATCGGCATAAGGATTCCTCTTTTCTATAGAAAATACTTGTTAGTTCCAAGAGTCTTTGATGTGCATATGCTAACAAAAAGAGGACTTTTATGGAATTTGAAAATATATCATTAAAAGAAGGGATCAAGCTTTCAAAAGATAAAAAAGCATTATATTTTGATGGATGTCAGAGAGGAAGAACGGTACAAAGAAGGGCATTTAGAAAAATGCGATCAGCTGTCCCTATGGAATCTTAAAAAGAGTGTTATGAACAGATGGATGGGAAAAAGATCATTGTTTATTGTGATTTCGGCGGACAGAGTATGATGGCAGCCAGACACTTGAGGAAAGATGGATTTGAAGTTTATAATATCATCGGTGGTGTCATATTAATTATATGAAAGAAAAGAACAAATAAGTCAGAGGCTTAGCATGTTACAAAAGTTGACAGTTGACGAAAAATAAGGAAAACGGTAGAATAGGAACAGAATAAAAATACAAAGGAGAATTGAGTGAAGACAGTTGAACTGATTGCACCATGCCAATTTTGGGCTGGAAGCAGTATTAAAAAGAGAGATCTTGGACTTAGGATATGAAATTGTTAAAGTAGAAGACGGGCGAATAACATTTCGTACAGATTTAGATGGGATTGCCCGTGCGAATATATTTTTAAGAACAGCAGAAAGAATCTTATTAAAAATAGGTTCTTTTAAAGCATATACATTTGATGATCTGTTTGAAGGAACAAAGAAACTTCCATGGGAAGATTATATTCCAGAGAATGGACGTTTCTGGGTAAAGAAAGCATCAACAGCGAAGAGTAAATTGTTTAGCGCACCGGATATCCAGTCAATTGTCAAGAAGGCTATGGTTGATCGTATGAAGTCTAAATACAAAGTATCATGGTTTGATGAAGATGGAGATGATTATCCGGTCCGCGTATTTATTTTAAAGGATCAGGTGACGATTAGTTTAGATACAACAGGTATACCGCTTCATAAGAGAGGATACCGTAAGTTGGTCAGTGAAGCACCGATCCGTGAGACACTGGCAGCAGCTCTTCTTATGCTCACACCGTGGCATAAGGATCGAATCTTAGTCGATCCATTCTGCGGAAGTGGAACATTTTTGATCGAAGCGGCAATGATGGGGATGAATATGGCACCAGGAATGAACCGTTCTTTTGAATCTGAACATTGGAGCAATTTCCTGCCAAAGAAAGCATGGTATGATACCATTGATGAGGCAAATGATCTGGTCAATCATGATATAGAGATGGATCTTCAGGGATATGACAAAGATCCAAGAATGTTAAAGATCGCAAGACAGAATGCTCAGGATGCAGAAGTTGATCACTTGATTCATTTTCAGCAAAGAGAGGTCAAAGATTTACGACATCCAAAGCCATATGGATTTATCATTGCTAACCCTCCATATGGAGAACGACTGGAAGATCAGGAGACTCTCCCACAGCTATATACAGAGATGAAAGAAGCATTTGACCGCTTGGATACATGGTCTAAGTATGTCATCACTTCTTATGAGGATACAGAAAAATATCTTGGAAAACCAACAAAGAAACGTAAAGTTTACAATGGAATGATCCGAGGAGAGTTTTACCAGTACCTTGGACCGAAACCGCCAAGAAGGAGAAAATAATGAAACAGAGATTAATCTTTGCCACGGGCAATGAACATAAGATGAAAGAGATCAGAGAGATCCTTGATGAATCCAAATACGAGATCATTTCTATGAAAGAAGCAGGAGTAGACATTGACATCGTAGAAGATGGAAAAACATTTGAAGAAAATGCGTTGATCAAAGCAAAAGCGGTGATGGAAGTCACAGGACAGTTAACACTTGCAGATGATTCAGGATTAGAAATTGATGCACTAAATGGAGAACCTGGAATCTATTCTTCCAGATATCTTGGAGAAGATACTTCTTATGTGAAGAAAAACAGTGTGATCCTTGAAAGATTAAAAGATGTACCAGAAGAGAAGAGAAGTGCAAGATTCGTTTGTGCGGTCGCAGCTGCATTTCCAGATGGACAAACGAAGGTGATTCGTGGTACTATGGAAGGGATTATAGGATATGAGATCAAAGGAGAGAATGGATTTGGATATGATCCGATCTTCTATTTACCACAATATGGGAAGTATAGTGCCGAACTGAGCAGTGATGAGAAGAATGCGATCAGTCACAGAGGCGAAGCACTGAGACGTATACGAGAAGTTTTGTAAATAAAACAAGGAGAAAGTTTATGAGGATATTGGTGATCAGTGATTCCCATGGACGCAATGATGATATCGAGGGAGTTTTAAAACAGGTAGGCGACATCGATATGATGATCCATTGCGGAGATGTGGAACGTGGAGATTCATACATACGAGAAATAGCGGACTGCCCAGTAGTTATGGTCGCAGGAAACAATGATTACTACTTAGATCTGCCAAGCGAAGAAGAAGTGAGAATTGGCGATTATAAAGTATTAGTGACTCATGGACATGGCTATTATGTAAACTCAGGTGTGGATTATTTAAGAGAACATGCTTTGGAATATGGATATGATGTTGTAATGTATGGACATACTCATGTGCCATATATTGAGATTGGGGATGATGTAACGATCTTGAATCCAGGAAGTATATCTTATCCTCGTCAGCCAGGAAGGAAGCCAACATTTCTTATTATGGAGATTGACGAAGAAGGACAGGCACATTATGCCCATGGATATTACAAAGAACAGTTTGACGAATTAATGCTATAATATGAATGATGGAAGTATCGTAGGTGGTATTTCCATCTTTTTTCTGCGATAGGTTTGATTTGATAAGATAAGAAAGGGATGACAATGAAGAAAAAGATATCATTGAAGGAAAGATCATAAAGACAGAATTCCCGAATAAGGGAACATTTATCTGCGAAGATCAGAAAGTTACAGTCAAAGGTGTCATTGATGGGCAGACGATCAAAGGGCAGGTTACCAAGAAGAGAAAAAGTGGCTGTGTGGTAAGATTGTTAGATGTATTAGAGAAATCTCCATTAGAAGATGCAAAACCAGTCTGTCCACACTTTGGAATATGCGGTGGATGTTTTTATCAGACGGTATCTTATGAAAACCAGTTAAAGATCAAAGAGGGAATGGTACGTGATCTGTTAAAAGATCATGTCAATGATGATATATGGGAAGAAATCAAAGGAAGTCCCAAAGTGCATGGGTATCGCAATAAAATGGAATTCTCTTTTGGTGATGAGGTAAAAGACGGTCCATTAGCATTGGGAATGCACAAAAAGAACACATTCCATGATATTGTAAACATCACAGACTGCCAGATTGTGGACAATGATTACAATCTGATCGTAAAATGTGCATTAAATATCGCACAACAGATGGAGCTGCCATTCTATCATAAGATGCGTCATGAAGGATATTTCAGACATTTAGTTGTAAGAAGAGCAGAAAGTTCTGGAGATATTTTGGTAAATATTGTAACAACATCGCAGGTAGAAGCAGATCTTACCAAACTTCGAGATGCATTATTAGAATTACCATTGAGTGGAAAGATCATTGGGATTCTTCATACAACAAACGACAGCCTTGCAGATGTGGTACAGGCAGACAAAATAGATATTTTATATGGACAGGATTATTTCTATGAGGAAATTTTAGGATTAAAATTCAAGATTTCACCATTTTCATTCTTCCAGACAAACACATTAGGGGCAGAGGTACTTTATAAGACTGCCAGAGATTTTGTTGGGGAGACAAAAGATAAAGTGATCTTTGATCTGTATAGTGGAACTGGAACGATCGCGCAGATGTTAGCACCAGTTGCTAAGAAAGTTGTTGGAGTCGAGATCGTTGAGGAAGCGGTAGAGGCAGCGAAAGTCAATGCAGAATTAAATGGATTGGATAATTGTGAATTTATTGCAGGAGATGTATTAAAGGTTGTGGATGAATTAGAAGATAAGCCAGACTTTATCGTACTTGACCCTCCTAGAGATGGAATCCATCCAAAAGCGATTCAGAAGATTATTGATTTCGGGGTTGAACAGATGGTATATATCAGTTGCAAACCGACAAGTCTTGCGAGAGATCTGGAAGTGTTTGAGGCAGCAGGATATAAAGTTAAGCGAGCTACAGCGGTAGATCAGTTCCCGAATACGGTTCATATCGAGAGTATGGTGTTGATACAAAAGGACAATATCTAAAAATCCTTGAATTTAAGCGGTTTGTGAAGCATTTTAGTTTTAAGAAAATAAGTGAAAGTAAATCATCGGACAGATGATAAATTATAGGGATACTTTAATTACAAAGTATCTCTATTTTTTATACAAAATTTATAAAGAAGGAGAATTGAATACACGTTGTGATATGTTTTTGCGATATTCAGAAGGCGATATTCCTTTTGTCTTTTGAAAAACACGGCTAAAATACAGAGGATTGTCATAACCAATAATCTGTGCGATTTCATTGATATTATATTGTGTATTTTGAAGTAATGCCTCTGCATTATATATTCTTTTTTTTAGAATATACTGTTTTGGTGTAATCCCAGTGTATAATTTAAAATTACGGATAAACCAACTAGTACTAAAATGATTTTCTTTGGCATAATCATCAATATTAATTGGTTCATTATAATGTTCACAAAAGTAAGAGATTGCGTTATCTATTTCTTCGAAAGCATGTGAATTATCAGAATTGAGAGATGATTTAAAATGTCGCTGAAGTTTGATAAAAATCTGTCGTAAATATATTTCAAGCATTTCTTCATTAACCTATACTTGGCACGTTTGCAATTTCTTTTAATCATTAGAACAAAACAGAATTTTGATATTTTCTGCACCGGATCCAACAGGTTGAAAAACTTTTTTATTAGTAAGTCCATAATGAACGAAAGCGGTTTCGTGACATTGTTTCCAGTAAAGTGAACCCAGTAAACTTCAGTTTGATCTTTTGCGTAATATTCGTATTTTTGTGGTTCTTTTGGACGATATAGAACCATATGACCAGCATGAACAATAGTTGCTTCATCATTGTTATCAAAATGAAAATGTGCTTTTCCAGCAGCAATATAGAGTAATTGAAAATCTAGTCTACCACGAGGTCGCCATGTGGGGAGTTTGGGACGTGTATATAATTTATAAGTTCCACACATAGTTATGACAAGAGGTTTGGATTTGTCTTTTCGGTCAATGGTTGAATTGTTTAGATATGCATTATTTGTATACATTATAGCTCCTTACATATAGAATGAATCGAAAATATGAAAGATCGATGCAAAAATTCACTTATATTTACTATATAATTTTACCATTTTACAACTATACTGTCTATTTTAATTTGAAATGATAAAAAAATATCTCTATATTTATGTAAAATTTTGATAGAATTTCAATGAAAGTTCAAAAAAAGTGTATGTTAAAAATAATAAAAAACAAAAAAATATATACATTTTTTTGTTGATAGTGTTGTTTTGTGTATGTTTTGAATAATTTATGAAATGGTCTTTGACAATAATTATATATATACTATGTATAAAGAAATTGAGAAAACATTATGGTAAATGAAAGGAGAAATTTTTACATGGAAGAGAGGAAATACCTAAAATGGTATAACAAAGTGGGTTATGGATCAGGCGATATTGCAGGAAATGTTGTATATGCATTTCTGACATCTTTTGTAATGATTTATTTGACAGACACCATAGGCTTAAATGCAGGTATTGTCGGTACATTAATTGCTGTATCGAAATTATTTGATGGTGTATCAGATATTTTCTTTGGTTCTATGATTGACAGAACAAAGAGCAAGATGGGAAAAGCCAGACCATGGATGTTTTATGGATTCTTTGGATGTGCTGTAACATTGTTTGGTGTATTTGCTATTCCAACCAGTCTGGGCAAGACTGCACAGTATGCATGGTTCTTTATTGCATACACATTATTAAACGCAGTATTCTACACAGCAAATAATATTGCTTATGCAGCATTGACATCGCTTGTAACAAAGAATGCGAAAGAGCGTGTTGAAATGGGTTCATTTAGATTTATGTTCTCATTTGGTACCAATCTTTTGATTCAGTCCATCACATTTGGACTTGTAGCATCATTTGGCGGTGGGGCAGCAGCATGGAGAATTGTAGCAATCATATACTGTATCGTTGGTATCATATCAAATACATTGTCATGCTTTTCGGTTAAGGAACTTTCTGATGCGGAGCTTAGAGATGGAAAAGAGGAAGAAGACAGTAAGCTTACATTGGTAGAAACATTTAAGCTACTTATATCTAATAAATATTTGTCATGATTTGCGTTGTATATATTCTTCAGCAGTTAAGAGCAGCTATGCTTAGCGTTGGAACTTACTTTATGACGTATGTGCTTTTTAATCAGAAACTCTTCGGTGTATTCTCGTGGGCAATTAATATTCCATTGATTATAGCACTTGCTATCACACCTACATTGGTTGCAAAAGCAAGAGGAATGTACAAGCTTAATAAGTACAGCTATGTATTTGCTACAATCTGTCGTTTGGGAATTGTTGTAGCTGGATATTTAGGAAGCATTCCTCTTATGTTAGTGTTTACCGTATTAACATCTCTTGGTGAAGGACCTTGGCAAGGTGATGTTGGAGCAGTTATCGCAAACTGTTCAGAGCATACATATCTTAAGACTGGTAAGAGAATTGATGGGTCTATGTTTTCGTGTACATCTTTTGGTACAAAGCTTGGTGGTGGTATTGGTGTAGCACTTTCAGGATGGTTACTGGATGCAAGCGGATATGTTAATAATGCAGCTGTTCAGTCAGCAAGCTGTATCAGTATGATGAATGTTATGTACTTGTGGTTACCATTTGCGTTTGATTTGATTATCACAATCATTCTTTCATTCATGAATATTGAAGGTGCAAACGAACAGTTAAAAGAAAGTATGGAATAAAGAAATAGCCTCCAGAGTGAATATTTACTTTTGGGGCTAAATGTAAAAATTAGAAAGCGAGGTATGAAAATGAACGCAGATATCAGATGGATTGATAATCCGGAAATATTCAGAGTGAATCAGATTGCAGCACATAGCGATCATGACTATTTCACAAATTATGAAGCGTTGAACAGCAATTCACACAACTTAATACAGTCATTAAATGGACAGTGGAAATTTTGTTTTAGCAGAAATGCGATGAGCAGACCGGCTGATTTTTATAAAGAGGATTATGATACATCATATTTTGATAAGATTATGGTTCCGGGTCATATTGAGCTTGCCGGTTATGATCAGATTCGTTATATCAATACCCTGTATCCTTGGGAAGGTAAGACCTACAGAAGGGGTGCTTACAGTATAGAGAGTGCAGGAGATGGAACAGGAATGTTCAGCGAAGCTGAGTATAATCCGGTTGGTTCTTATATTAAAAAATTTGACTTGGATAAGGAGCTTTGTGGTAAGAGAGTTAGACTGTTCTTTGAAGGTGTGGAGCAGGCGATGTATGTATGGTTGAACGGTGAATTTATAGGCTATGCAGAAGACAGCTTTACACCATCCGAATTTGATCTGACACCATATATCAGGGAAAAGGATAATGTGCTTGCAGTTGAGATTCACAAGATGTGCAGTGCAGCATTCTTAGAGGATCAGGATTTCTTCCGCTTCTTCGGTATCTTCCGAAATGTATCTCTTAGAGCACTTCCGGAAGCACATGTGGAGGATATGTGGTTGAATCCGGTGCTGAATGAGGATAATGTGAGCGGAACATTAAATACAAATATTCGTGTATCTGCTACAGAAAATCAGGATGTGTGTGCACGGATTATATTAAAAAATGTGGATGACCAGGTTATCTTAGAAAGAAATATTGAATTAGAAGATAAAGATGGAGACTTTGTTGGCAGCATATCAGACGATATCAAAGACATTAAAAAGTGGGATAATCATACGCCATATCTTTACAAGGCTTACATCGAATTATTAAAAGCAGATGGAGAAATCATAGAAGTTGTTCCGTACAGAATTGGATTTAGAAGAATTGAAATCAAGAACAAGGTAATGCTTTTAAATGGAGAACGACTGATTATCAATGGTGTTAACAGACATGAGTGGAATCCAAAAACCGGAAGATGCATCGGCTTGGAGGATATGGTTTCTGATATAAACTGTATGACAAGAAACAACATCAATGCAGTAAAGAACCTGCCATTATCCGGATCAAATTCCGTGGTATTACATGTGTGATGATGCTGGAATCTATGTGATGGCGGAGACAAACTTAGAGAGTCATGGCTCATGGCAGAAGCTTGGTGCGGTTGAGCCGTCAGTCAATATCCCAGGATCCATTTCACAGTGGAGAGAGGTTGTAGTAGATAGAGCCAGAACAAATTATGAGACGTTTAAGAATCATACATCTATTCTTTTCTGGTCACTTGGAAATGAATCCTATGCAGGTGATGATATTAAGGCTATGAATACTTACTTTAAGGAGAGACAGGATGGAAGACTAGTTCATTATGAAGGCTCCTTCTATACAAGACAGTATGAGGATACCATATCTGATGTAGAAAGTCGTATGTATGCAAAGCCTTATGAGATAAGGGAATATCTGAGTAACCATCCGAAGAAGCCATATCTTCTTTGCGAGTATATGCATGATATGGGAAACTCCTTAGGAGGATTTGATTCTTATATTAAACTGATTGATGAATTTGAAATGTATCAGGGTGGATTTATATGGGATTTTATTGATCAAGCAATTTTAGTAAAAGATCATGTAACAGGAAAAGAAGTTCTACGCTATGGAGGAGACTTTGATGACAGGCCATCAGACTACGAATTCTCAGGAAATGGAATCGTATTTGCTGATCGAAAAGAAAAACCAGCAATGCAGGAAGTGAGGTATTACTATGGCTTATACAGATAAAAGCAAATTGAGAGTTGTATATGGTGATTATACACTTGGTGTACATGGCAAAGAATTTAATTATATATTTTCTTATGCACAAGGTGGATTAGAATCTATAGTAAAAAATGGATATGAATGGTTATATCGCTGTCCAAAGCCTACTTTTTGGAGAGCCTTGACAGATAATGATCGAGGAAGTAAATTTCATATTAAGAGTGGAAGCTGGCTTTCAGCCGATATGTTTATCGATTGTAAAGATGTTCAGGTTTTTATGGATGGTGAAGTACAAAAAATATATGCACCAGATAATAATAGTTATGAAGGAGATGTTTCAGCTGATGAGATCAGGGTTCAATATACTTATGAAACAATCAATACTCCTTCTACAACGGTTGTTGTAACATATACGGTAGATATTACAGGAAAAATTCAGGTGAATGTGCATTATAATGGTGTTAAAGGATTACCTGAATTCCCAGTCTTTGGTATGAGGTTTGTTATGCCAACGTTGGCAGATAAATATTTATATAAAGGATTATCAGGAGAAACTTATCCAGATAGAAAAGCAGGAGCAATAGAAGGAGTCTATGAAGTTTCTGATTTGAGCCTAACACCATATCTTGTTCCACAGGAATGTGGTATGAGAATGGATACAGAATGGGTAGATATTGTAAGACATATGAGTCTCGATAATAGCAGGACAGATTATTCATCTCAAACACTTCGTATTGAGAAAAAAGATGAGCCATTTGCTTTTTCATGCTTACCTTATACAGCATCTGAAATTGAAAATGCATTGCATCATGAAGAATTGCCACCAGCAAGAAGAACGATTCTTTGTATTTATGGAGCGGTTCGAGGTGTTGGAGGCATTGACAGTTGGGGCAGCAATGTAGAAGATGAATATTGTATCAGTGCAGAAGAAGATATAGATTATTCATTTACTATCTGTTAAGCAAAGTAGGGACACATATAGTTGCAAAAAAATCAATATAATAAAGATAAAATTTGTTTAATACGCATATTTTGTCTTTTTATATATAAAACAACTCAAATATTTTTATTAATGCCTTGAACATTTTGTTCAGGGCATTTTTAATGAAGACGATAGATAACCGAAAAAAAATGATTAAAAAGAAATTTTTAACCTGAATCAATTAATATATCATAATTTTTTATTTGCAATAGTAATTTCTGGGGGGGGATAGTTTGCAAAACCAACTTCCAGAATATCAATGAAATATAAAAAGGTATTTCAATATATGAAAGGACAGGATTAAATGAACTATGAATGAAGCTTGTCAGGTAGAAAATAATGTTATAGTTTTTCGTTGCAAAAAATTTGTGCTAAAATATATATCAGAAAGAAAAATGGAGGACAATAATATGATTTCATTTGCAAGTGACTATATCGCAGGGGCACACCCGGTAATTATGCAAAGATTACTAGAAACAAACATGGAAAACATGAGTGGATATGGAACGGACCAATATTGTGCACAGGCAAAAGAAAAGATCAAACAGGCATTTCAATGTCCAGATGGAGAAGTCTTTTTCTTAGTCGGAGGCACACAGACAAATCAGGTGATCATCAGCACAATGCTTGCTCCTTACGAAGGCGTGATCGCAGCAAAAACAGGACATGTCAGTGTGCATGAAGCAGGTGCGATTGAATATAGTGGACATAAAGTGATCGAATTAGAAGAAAAGGACGGAAAATTAGCAGCAGAAGATATTAAGAAATGTATCGAAGATTTTTATTCAGACGATAATCACGAACATATGGTATATCCTGGAATGGTTTATATCTCATTTCCTACAGAATATGGAACATTGTATTCGAAACAGGAACTAACAGAGATCTCAAATATCTGCAGGAACTATGAAATTCCATTATTCATTGATGGGGCGAGATTAGGTTACGGAATTGAAAGTAAAGAAAATAATCTGAGACCAGAAGAAATTGTAGAATTATGTGATGTATTTTATATTGGGGGAACCAAAGTAGGAGCATTATGTGGAGAAGCAGTCGTATTTCCACATCATAATACACCAAAACATTTTGTGACACAGATCAAGCAAAGAGGCGCATTATTAGCTAAAGGAAGATTGCTGGGAATCCAGTTTGATACCCTGTTTACAGACAATCTTTATTTTGAAATCAGTAAACATGCGATTGAGATGGCAGAGAAATTAAAATGTTGATGGATATTTTTGGCAAAGTCACGTTTGGTGTATTGATAGCGGCAGCAGTTTTTATTTCTGTTTCGGGGGATTTGACGCACAGATCAGTGTAAAGATACTCTGGCAGATATTGGCAGTTTCTGCGGTGTGTTCAGTTCCGGTTCTTATGTTTGACTCAGATGCATCGAAGGAGCTGTCAAAAAAGGGAATGTTTGCCAGACAGCTATTATATTTCATTTTTGTGAACATTGTAGTTTTAGGGCTTGGAAAATTTATTTGAGTGGTTCAGTTTCCAGAATTTTAGCATGGTACTTTTTATGGAGGTTCTCATTATTGCAGTCTATGCGGTTGTGAATATCATCTGTTATCTGAGTGACCGTGCAGATGCACAGAGCATGATGAAAAATTACTGGAAATGAAAAAGAATAAGAAAGAATGATAGAATCGTATTGTATTGTGCATGAAATTAATGTTAAAATTTAGGAAGAAAACAGTGTCATAAGGGGGAAGTCAATATGGTTTTTGTAAATGAAGAATGGAATGATACAGGGGATATTGTCGTATATAGTAATTACCATAAATATTGGCTGGACAGGGAACGAAAAATTAAAAATCCTTTGTTTGATGTATTTAGTGGAAGAATTTTAGACTTGAAAGAGGGAAAACAAACGGCTATTAACTATTTTTACAACCTGTTAAATGAAGAAATATGTGAAGGGGTTACAATTTGTGTCGTGCCTTCAAGTAATGCGGAGAAAACAGAGTCAGGTATTGGAAAATTGGCAGAGAAACTTGCAGAAAATAAAAGAATCAATAAAGTTTACTTTTTACAACGGACAAAATCTATTGACAAGTTGGCATGGGGCGGACGGAGAGATAAACAGATCCATCTGGAGACAATCTCTGCTGTTGAAAATATGGATATTACGGATAACATCATTTTGTTAATGGATGATGTTACAACAACAGGGAATTCGTTATATGCGTGTAAAGAAATTTTAATGGAAAAAGGTGCAAAACAAGTAGAAATGTTTGCATTAGGAAAGGCAATTTAGAAATGAAGAATATGTATTCCCAGAAAGAAACAGATATTTTAAATTATGCGGAAATGAATAAAAACAAGTGGAAAAACATGGGAATAGAATATTGTACGGTAGAGGATGAGCGGTATCCAAATACAATTAAAAAAGATAACTGACAGACCAGTGCTCTTATATTATAGAGGAAATATTGAAATTATAAATGAAATATCATAATATTGCTGTGATCGGAAGCAGGAAATGTTCGCTGAAGGGAAGAAAGATTTCCTATGATACAGGAAAATATCTGGCAGAAAAGAATGTGAATGTTGT
>ENA-OQBV01000424-OQBV01000424.1-human-gut-metagenome-genome-assembly--contig:-NODE-424-length-23707-cov-3.983927_pt1 | contig 23707 bp, 23 predicted proteins | sample MGYA00242750_ERZ504559 | MGnify/ENA primary metagenome ERZ504559 (study PRJEB26092, sample SAMD00036230) | human gut metagenome | host: Homo sapiens | study: EMG produced TPA metagenomics assembly of... | reverse complement strand
GCTAAGATTGCGAACCAAGTTGGATATCCTGGTAATGTTAAAGGCTTCCAATGGTGGTGGAGGACGTGGAATGCGTATCGTTCATTCAGCCGAAGAGATGCCAAAAGAATATGCAGAAGCAAGAGATGAATCCAAGAAAGCATTTGGAGACGATCAGATTTTTCGTTGAAAAATACTTAAAGAGTCCAAAAACATATCGAGGTTCAGATCATTGGTGATCAGTATGGACATGTTGTTCATTTATATGACCGTGACTGCTCTGTACAGAGAAGACATCAGAAGGTTGTAGAATATGCACCAGCATTCAGCGTGCCAGAAGAAGTAAGACAGCAGATTTTTGAAGCATCTATCCGTCTTGCAAAACATGTAGGATATAAGAATGCTGGAACATTAGAGTTCCTGGTAGATGCAGATAATAATGCATACTTTATCGAGATGAACCCTCGTGTACAGGTAGAACATACGATCACAGAGATGGTAACAGGAATCGATATCGTACAGACACAGGTTCTTGTAGCGGAAGGATATTCTTTAGATTCTGAAGAGATCGGTATTGGATCTCAGGAGGAAGTGACATGTAATGGATACTCTATTCAGACACGTATCACAACAGAAGATCCAATGAATAACTTCCTGCCAGACACAGGTAAGATTACGGTATATCGTTCTGGAGCTGGTAACGGTATTCGATTAGATGGTGGTAACGCATATGCAGGAGCAGAGATTACACCATACTATGACAGCTTATTGGTAAAAGCGATCTCTCATGATCGTACATTTGGAAGAGCGGTTGACAAATCTATCCGTGTATTAAAAGAGATTCGTATTCGTGGAGTTAAGACAAATATCCCATTCTTGATCAATGTATTAAATAATGAGACATTCCGTGAGGGAAGATGCTATACAACATTTATTGAAGAAACGCCAGAATTATTCTTACTTCCAGAAAGTCAGGATAGAGCAACAAAGATCCTTGAATTTTTAGGAAATAAGATGGTGAATGTGCAGAAAGCCGTTCTTGACAAACCAGATTTTGAAGCAAGAACTCTTCCAAAGTATGATACAGAGAAGAAGATTTATGGTTCCAGAGACAAGTTCTTAGAGATGGGAGCTAAAGACTTCACACAGAGCCTGTTAAATGAGAAGAGATTACTGATCACAGATACAACAATGCGTGATGCACAGCAGTCTTTAATGGCAACACGTATGAGAACAAAAGATCTGATCGGAGCATCTGATGCGACAAACGCATTTATGGAGAATGCATTCTCTGTAGAGGCATGGGGTGGGGCTACTTATGATACAGCTTATCGTTTCTTAAAAGAGTCTCCATGGAAGAGATTAAAATTATTAAGACAACATATGCCAAATACATTGATCCAGATGTTACTTCGAGCATCTAATGCTGTAGGATACAGCAACTATCCAGATAATGTTGTTAAGAAATTCATCGAAGAAGCATCACAAAAAGGTGTAGATGTATTCCGTATCTTCGACAGCTTAAACTGGGTTGAGAATATGAAGATGCCGATCGAGACAGCATTAAAGACAGGTAAGATCGTAGAAGGAACGATCTGCTACACAGGAGATATCACAGATCCAAACGAGACAAAATATACATTAGATTACTATGTAAAGAAAGCCAAAGAATTAGAAAGCTTAGGTGTTCATATCTTTACGATCAAAGATATGGCAGGTCTTGTAAAACCATATGCAGCGAAGAAACTTATTAGTGCATTAAAAGAAGAATTAAATATTCCAGTTAATCTTCATACACATGATTCTACTGGAAATGGTGTCAGCACATTATTAATGGCATCTGAAGCAGGACTAGATATCGCTGACTGTGCGATCGGTTCTATGAGTTCTATGACAAGTAACCCATGTATGAATTCATTAGTAGAAGCATTAAAAGGAACAGAGCGAGATACAGGACTTAATCCAGATGAATTAACAGAATTAAGTCAGTACTATGCAAGAATCCGCCCAATCTACAAACAGTTTGAGAGCGGAATGGATGCGCCAAATACAGAGATTTACAAATATGAGATTCCAGGTGGACAGTACTCTAATCTGTTAGCACAGGTAAAAGAAATGGGTGCAGCGGAAGACTTTGAAGAGATCAAAGGTTTATATAAAGATGCGAACCAGCTGCTTGGAAATATCGTTAAAGTAACACCATCATCTAAAGTTGTTGGAGACTTTGCGATCTTTATGTTCAAGAATGGATTAACAAAAGAGAATATCTTAGAAGTTGGTAAAGATTTATCTTATCCAGATTCTGTTGTAGAATATTTTGAAGGTATGATCGGACAGCCAGAAGGTGGATTCCCAGAAGAATTACAGAAGATCGTATTAAAAGATAAGAAACCGATCGATGTGCGTCCAGGAAGTTTATTACCAGATGAAGATTTTGATTATATTGCAAAGGGATTAAAAGAAAACTTCTATACAGAGAATATGGAAGATCCAGATATCTTAAGCCAGAAGACATTAAGCTATGCGTTATATCCAAAAGTATATGAAGATTACTGTAGACATTTTGAGGCTTACAATGATGTAACAGGACTTGAAAGTCACGTATATTTCTATGGATTAAGAAAAGGTGAAGAGACAACACTGAAATTAGATGAAGGTAAATATCTGATCATCAAATTTATCGATATGACAGAGCCTGATGAAGATGGATACCGACTGTTAGACTTTGAAGTAAATGGATCTATCCGTGAGATCAAAGTTCTTGATAAGAATTTAGAGGTTAAGACAGACCGAAGAGTTAAAGCAGATAAATCTAATCCTGCACATCTTGGATCCACAATTCCAGGAACAGTTGGTAAAGTTCTTGTCAATGAAGGTGATGAGGTCACAGTGAATATGCCGCTGATGACAGTTGAAGCTATGAAGATGGAGACAACTGTTGTTTCTACGGTTAATGGTAAGGTTGATAAGATCTATGTCAAAGAAGGAGAACAGGTAAATCAGGAAGATCTGTTAATCTCTTTTGAAATTGATGAATAGAAATTGAATTAGATTTCATACTAAAGAAGGAAGTAAGAAGATGCTTCCTTCTTTTTTTAGTGCAAATTGCAGAGCATCGTTCTAAATAATAAAGATAAAAATATGATACAGGAAGGTAAGATTTTGGTATGAAAGATAATGAGAGACAAGAAATAGAAAAATTTGGACAGTTGCAGGAAAATGGGATTTTTACGATGACTATCATTGGTGAGATCGAAGGGCATCAGTTATCTGCACAAAATGCAAAGACAACAAAATATGAACATATGATACCGGCTTTAGCAAAGGTTGAGCAGGATGAAAGTATAAAAGGAATCTTAATTTTGATCAATACGATCGGTGGAGATGTAGAATGTGGACTTGCGATCGCAGAGCTTATCGCATCTCTAAGCAAACCAACCGTATCGCTTGTTCTTGGAGGAAGTCATTCGATCGGAGTACCGCTTGCTGTGGCAGCAGATCATCTTTTATTGTGAAAAGCGCAACAATGATGATTCATCCAGTGAGAAGTTCTGGAACATTTATCGGAGTTATTCAAAGTTATCGTAATATTGAAAAGATTCAAGATCGGATTACGACATTTTATTAGTGATCATTGTAAAATGAAAAAAGGAAAGAGTTGAAGAATTGATGCTTCATATTGGACAGCAGGTAAAAGATGTTGGTATGATCCTTTCAGGGGAGGAGGCAGTAAAAAGAAGGATTGATTGATGAGATGGGTGGAATAAAAGAAGCAACAGACAGATTGATTGAAATAATTAATCAGTCTGAAAATAAATAGAAAATTTGAATAAAAAACAGATAATACCTTTATAATATTCCTGTTTTTGGTATATGATAAGAATAACAAATATGTTAAAAAAAACACAAACTATCTTAAGGCATCATTAGAGGAGGGAATATCATGAGAGGAATACAGACACCAGTTCGGAATGTGAGAAGAAGAATTTTCAAAGAGATCGCAAAGTTTGGCTACGAACAAAGGAACCTACAGGATCTTGAAGATCTTCCATATGAGATCATACCTGGAGAAGTTGCAAAATATCGAGATAGCATTTACAGAGAACGAGCGATCGTAGGTGAGAGATTGAGGCTTGCCATGGGAATGTCATTAAATCCAGCGGATAAACCAACAAGAATTACGAAAGAAATTGATGAGAGCAATATTTCAGAGAAATATTATGAGCCGCCACTTCTTCAGGTAATTCCATCTGCATGTAATGAATGTAAGGAGAAGGCATTTATTGTAGGAGAGCAGTGCCAGGGATGCATGGCACATCCGTGTATGGAAGTTTGTCCGAAGAAGGCAATTAGTTTTAAGGATGGATATTCTTATATCGATCAGGAAAAATGTATCAAATGTGGACAATGTAAAAAGGTTTGTCCATATGGTGCGATTTATGAAAGAAAACGTCCTTGTGCAAATGCCTGTGGGGTTGGAGCGATTGAAACAGATTATGCAGGAAGAGCTAAGATCAATCCAGATAAATGTGTTTCTTGTGGTATGTGTATGGTAAATTGTCCGTTTGGAGCAATTGCAGATAAATCCCAGATTTACCAGTTGATCAAGGCAATGAATGAAGGTGCGGAAGTGATCGCAATCTTAGCACCTGCATTTGTCGGACAATTTGGACCAAAAGCAACGCCAAATAAGATTAAAGCTGCACTTCTTGATATTGGGTTTGCAGATGTGTGGGAAGTTGCAGTTGGAGCAGACGCAGGGGCACTAGAAGAGGCAAAGCATTATGTTCAAAGTGTAGCTACAGGGAAACTACCATTCTTGCTGACATCATGCTGCCCATCATGGTCTATGCTTGGAAAGAAATATTTTCCAGAGGTGATCGATGAAATTTCTAATGCACTAACACCAATGGTAGCAACGGCAAGAGCGGCAAGGATTACATCTCCAAATGCAAAAATTGTTTTTGTAGGGCCATGTGTTGCCAAAAAGTTAGAAGCATCCAGACGGACAGTGCGAAGTGAGGTCGATTTTGTGATCACATTTGAAGAACTGGCTGGAATGTTTGATGCGAAAGAAATTGATTTTAACACATATGAAAAAGAAGAAGAGTTAAATGATGCCTTTGGAGCAGGACGTGGGTATGCGGTTGCGAGCGGAGTAGCTGGAGCGATCAAGGCATGTATTGATGAATACTATCCTGGAACAGAAGTAAAGATCGATCATGTGGAAGGACTCGCAGAGTGTAAGAAGATGCTTCTACAGGCAAAATCAGGAAAGAAAAAGGGCTATCTGATCGAAGGAATGGGATGTCCAGGTGGATGTGTTGCAGGAGCCGGAACTAATATACCTGTTGTGAAAGCACAAATTCAGGTTAAGAAATTTGTAAAAGAAGCGGAAGATTTTGTACCTCCAGAAACTGCACAATATTAAGAGGTTAAAAGAAAAGGGAAATGTACGGGAGATAAATACATTTCCCTTTTTCACGGTGGGACTTGCGTATTTTGATAATTAATTGTAAAATAAGAAAATACGCAGATTATGTATACAAAATGTATACAAAGAGAGGTAACAATTTCTATGGCAGCAAACAAGACAAGAAAGAGGAAGACATCTTCTGCAAAGAAACGGACACGCACAAGACAAAAAGATTTTGCACCGTTTTATAAAGAGATTGCAGTATTAGTTGTTTTTGCTCTTTTCATTTTTTTATTTTTAAGTAATTTTGGAATATGCGGATACATAGGAAACAGCATCAGTACATTTTTCTTTGGAGCGTTTGGAACGACTCATTACATCATTCCGGCGGTAAGCTTTATTCTGGCAATTTTATTGATCTCCAATGATTACAGCAGTCTTGCAGTGAAGAAGACATGTTTTGCAATCCTGCTGTTATGTATGGTATCCACAATTTTTCAGATGATATATAATATAGAAGTAAGAGATGCTTATTCAGCCTTTGTATTTAGTGGAAGAACCCACAGAGGAGGCGGGTATCTGGGTGCATTGATCTGTTCAATCCTTTATAAGGAACTGGGAGGGGCAGGAAGTGTTTTGGTTGTTTTATTGATTTCTGTAATCTCATTGATCCTTGTAACAGAGAGATCTTTACTTTCTTTCCTTAAGAAAGCAGTTGATTTCTTTACAGTAGAAGGATATGAAGAAGATATAGAAGAACGACTAGCGAAGAAGAAACGAAAAGCAAAAGAGGTGTCCAAAGAGGATAAAGAAACAGCACCGAGAAAGAAACGATCGATGCATATTCCGGATTTGCGATCTGGAAGACCGAAACCATCACAGGCATCTCCAATGCCGCCTATGGAACCAGAAGAGAAAACAAAACAAACACCGATACAGAAGGATTTTGATGATCTGATCGTTCAAGAAGAAACAGACAAAGAACCAAAAGAAATATTTGAACCAGTACAGCCGAATGCATCGAAGAAATCTCTTGTGAATAAGGATAAGAATACACCATCGAAACCAGTGGAGATTCTTCCGCAGGTTCGGACTAAAGAAGGAGATTATAAGTTTCCACCAGTATCTTTATTGGAGAAAGGAAAGAAAACAGCGGGAAATAACAAAGAAGAACTTCGTCAGACTGCACAAAAACTGCAAAAAACATTGGAAGATTTCGGAGTTCATGTTACAATTACCAATATTAGCTGTGGACCATCCGTTACACAGTTTGAATTACATCCAGAACAAGGTGTGAAAGTCAGCAAGATCGTAAATCTTGCGGATGATATTAAGTTAAATCTTGCAGCAGCAGATATTCGAATTGAAGCACCGATTCCAGGTAAATCAGCAATTGGAATTGAAGTTCCGAATAAGACAAACCAGATGGTAATGTTCAGGGAACTGATCGAGAATCAGGAATTTGCACAGGCAAGATCAAAGATTGCATTTGCAGTAGGAAAGAACCTTGCTGGACAGGTGATCGTGTCAGATATTGCCAAGATGCCGCATCTTTTGATCGCAGGAGCAACAGGTTCTGGTAAGTCAGTTTGTATTAATACATTGATCATGAGTATTTTTATACAAGGCAACGCCAGATGAAGTGAAACTGATCATGATCGATCCAAAGGTCGTAGAATTAAGTGCATATCAGGGAATTCCACACTTGCTGATTCCGGTCGTTACAGATCCGAAGCAGGCATCCAGTGCGTTAAACTGGGCTGTGATGGAGATGGGAGAGCGATATAAGAAGTTTGCAGAAGTGAATGTAAGAAACTTAACTGGATATAATGAGAAGGTCGAGGAATCGATCAAGAATGGTATGGAAGGGGAAGATTTTAAGAAACTTCCGCAGATCGTTATCATTGTAGATGAGCTTGCGGACCTTATGATGGTTGCACCGGGTGAAGTAGAAGATGCGATCGTGCGCCTGTCACAGCTTGCCAGGGCAGCAGGAATTCATCTGGTGATCGCAACACAGAGACCATCTGTTAACGTCATTACAGGCCTGATCAAAGCGAATGTACCTTCAAGAATTGCATTTTCAGTATCATCAGGAGTCGATTCAAGAACAATTATCGATATGAATGGTGCAGAAAAGTTATTAGGAAAAGGTGATATGCTGTTCTATCCATCTGGATATCAGAAACCAATCCGTGTACAAGGTGCATTTGTCAGTGATGAAGAAGTCAGCAAGGTTGTAGAATTCTTAAAGGAAGAAAATAATGCCGAAGACAGCTATGGTGCAGACATTCAGGAAAAGATTCAGACAGCTGCGGTCAAAGCAGCAACATCGCAGGAAAGGGATGAATATTTTGAAAAAGCAGCTGAGTTTATTATTGACAAAGACAAGGCTTCGATCGCAAGTCTTCAAAGAGTCTTTAAGATTGGATTTAACCGTGCAGCAAGACTAATGGATCAGTTATGCGAAGCGGGAATCGTCGGAGAAGAAGAAGGAACCAAGCCAAGGAAAGTTCTTATGAGTGAAGAACAATTTGAACAATACAAAGAAGATTATCTATAGAAAGGAAACTATTATGAAAACAGATATTGAAATTGCACAGGAAGCCACATTATTACCGATCAAAGAAGTTGCAGCGAATATCGGAATCAAAGAAGACGACCTTGAATTATATGGAAAATACAAGGCCAAATTTGATTCTCATTTCATGGATGAAGTTAAGAATAACGAAGATGGAAAACTTGTTCTTGTGACAGCAATCAACCCAACTCCAGCAGGTGAAGGAAAGACAACAACAAGTGTCGGAGTATCCCAGGCGTTAAACAAACTTGGAAAGAAAACAATCTGTGCTCTTCGTGAGCCATCTCTTGGACCATGTTTTGGTATCAAAGGTGGAGCAGCCGGTGGTGGATATGCACAGGTTGTACCAATGGAAGATTTAAACCTTCATTTTACAGGGGATTTTCATGCGATCACATCTGCAAACAACTTATTAGCAGCAATGCTTGATAATCACATTCAGCAGGGAAACAAATTAAATATCGATACAAGAGATGTTGTATGGAAGAGATGTATTGATATGAATGACCGTGCATTAAGAAATACAGTCATCGGACTTGGACGTCGTGTGGATGGTGTTGTCCGTGAGGATCATTTTGTCATCACAGTAGCATCTGAGATCATGGCAATTCTTTGCCTTGCAAAGATATGGCAGATTTAAAAGAACGTTTAGGAAAGATCATCGTTGCATACAACATGGACCGTGAACCAGTCACAGCCAAAGACTTGAATGCAGTTGGAGCTATGGCGGCATTATTAAAAGATGCTATTAAACCAAATATGATCCAGACATTAGAGCATACACCAGCATTCGTACATGGTGGACCATTTGCCAATATCGCACATGGATGTAATAGCGTACAGGCTACAAAATTAGCGTTAAAATTAGCAGATATCGCAATTACAGAAGCAGGATTCGGTGCTGACCTTGGTGCAGAGAAATTTATGGATATTAAGTGTCAGATGGCTGATCTTCATCCAGATGCAGTTGTATTAGTAGCAACTGTACGTGCTTTAAAATACAATGGTGGAGTTCCAAAAGACAATCTGGCAGAAGAAAATATCGATGCGTTAAGCAAAGGTATCGTAAATCTTGAAAAACATATCGAGAACTTAAAATTGTTTGGAGTTCCTGTTGTTGTAACATTAAACCAGTTTGCAACAGATACAGAGGCAGAACTTACATTTATCAAGAATTTCTGCGAAGAAAGAGATTGTGATTTTGCATTATCTCAGGTATGGGAAAAAGGTGGAGAAGGTGGAATCGAACTTGCCAAAGCAATTCTTCGTACATTAGATAATAAAGAAAGCAATTACAAACCATTATATACATATGATGATACAACGATAGAAGAAAAGATCGAAACGATCGCAACTAAGATTTATGGAGCAGATAAAGTTGTATACACAGCAGCTGCAGCACGTCAGAAGAAGAGACTGACTGAACTTGGGTATGGAAATCTTCCAATCTGTATGGCGAAGAACCAGTATTCTTTATCTGATGATCCTAAGAAGCTTGGACGCCCAGAAGGATTTGATATTACGATCCGTGAGATCTATGTCAATGCAGGTGCAGGATTCTTAGTAGCCTTGACAGGTGATGTCATGACAATGCCTGGACTTCCAAAGAAACCAGCAGCAGAAGGAATCGATGTAAATGACGATGGAGTTATCACAGGATTATTCTAATCAACAAAAATAAAGCCAATATATACTTAAAAGAAATGACGAGGAAATACAATGCAGATTATTGATGGAAAGAAGATTTCTCAGGAAATCAAAGATGAAGTAAAAGAAGAAGTAGCGCAGCTGAAAGCAGAGGGAAAAGATATTGCGCTTGCTGTTATTCAGGTAGGAGCAGATCCTGCATCAAGTGTTTACGTACGCAATAAAAAACGTGCCTGCGAGTATGTAGGAATCGAGTCTGTAAGCTATGAGCTTCCAGAAGAGACAACACAGGAAGAATTAATGGCGATCGTTGATAAATGCAATAAGGATCCTAAGATCAACGGAATCCTAGTACAGCTTCCACTTCCAAAACATTTGGATGAAGATGAAGTATTATTAGCGATCGATCCTAAGAAAGATGTTGACGGATTCCATCCAGTCAGTGTTGGAAATATGGTGATCGGAGAAAAAGGATTCTTACCATGCACACCAGCCGGAGTGATCCAGTTATTAAAACGTTCTGGTGTCGAAATTGATGGGAAAGAATGTGTGGTAGTCGGAAGAAGTAACATTGTAGGAAAACCTATGGCAATGTTATTATTACGTGAGAACGGAACAGTGACTGTCTGCCATTCTCATACAAAAGACTTAAAAGAAGTCTGCAAACGTGCAGATATCTTGGTTGTAGCAATTGGTAAACCAAAATTTATTGATGATTCTTATGTAAAAGATGGAGCAGTTGTCATTGATGTTGGAATCCACAGAAATGAAAATAACAAACTTTGTGGTGACGTAGATTATGACAAAGTTGCACCAAAGACATCTGCGATCACACCAGTTCCAGGTGGAGTTGGACCAATGACGATCGCAATGTTAATGAAAAACTGTGTAGAATCTAAGAAATTGTTTGGAGAGTAAGAGAAATGAAGATATTATTTATTTCGCTTGGATGTGATAAAAACTTAGTAGACAGTGAAGTTATGCTTGGCCTTTTGACCAAGCATGGCTACACTTTGACCGACGATGAGACACAGGCAGATGTTATTGTAATTAATACATGCTGTTTCATCCATGATGCCAAAGAAGAAAGTATCAATACGATCTTAGAGATGGCACAGTACAAAGAACAGAATCTGAAAGCATTGGTTGTTGCTGGATGCCTCGCAGAACGTTATAAAGACGAGATCTTAAAAGAGATTCCAGAGATTGATGCGGTTCTTGGAACAACAAGTTATGATTCTATTGTAGAAGCAGTGAATACCGCATTAGAAGAAAATACAGGGGAACATTTTGAACATTACGAAAGTATTGATTATCTTCCAGATAATTCTGAAGTAGAACGTGTTGTAACAACAGGAAATCACATGGCATATTTAAAAATTGCTGAAGGTTGTGACAAGCGATGCAGCTATTGTATCATTCCAAAGATCCGCGGACGTTTCAGAAGTGTTCCAATGCAAGAACTGTTGAATGAGGCAAAGCGTTTAGCATCTGAAGGAGTGAAAGAATTAGTACTGGTAGCTCAGGAAACAACACTGTATGGCAAAGACCTGACAGGAGAAAAACAGCTTCCGTTATTACTTCATGAACTTTGCAAGATCGAAGGGATTGAATGGATCCGCCTGTTATACTGCTATCCAGAAGAGATCACAGATGAGCTGATCAGAGTGATCAAGACAGAAGAGAAAGTCTGCAATTACATTGACATGCCGATTCAGCATAGTGAGAATCGTATCTTACAGAGAATGGGAAGAAGAACATCAAGAGAAGATCTTGTAGCAGTGATCAAGAAACTTCGTAAAGAGATTCCTGATATCACGATCCGTACAACACTGATCACTGGATTTCCAGGAGAAAGCCAAGAAGATCATGAAGGATTAATGAACTTTGTAGAAGAATGTCAATTTGATCGTTTAGGAGTCTTTACTTATTCACCGGAAGAAGATACACTGGCAGCAACATTTGAGGATCAGATCGATGAAGAAGTCAAAGAAGAACGAAGAGATGAACTGATGAGTCTTCAGCAGGAGATTTCCTATGAACATACCCAGCAGTTAGTCGGTAAAACGATCAAAGTCATGGTAGAAGGATATTTATTTGAAGATGATATCTACGTTGGACGTTCTTATATGGATGCACCAAAGGTAGATGGATGTGTTTTTATAAATTCTCCAGAAGAATTGATGACAGGAGACTTTGTTTATGTTAAAATTACCCAAGGTAGAGAATATGATGTGATAGGAGAAGTAGATTATGAATTTACCAAATAAGTTAACAATTTTAAGAACACTTATGATCCCGGTATTCTTATTTTTCTTGCTGACAGATTGTGCAGGGGATTATAGCAAGTGGATCGCAGTTGTTGTATTTATTCTAGCGAGTCTTACAGACTTTTTAGATGGACATATTGCAAGAAAATACAATCTGGTAACAAACTTCGGAAAATTTATGGATCCATTGGCAGACAAATTATTAGTTTGTTCTGCAATGATCGCATTAGTTGGAATGCACCGTTTATCATCTATCGTAGCGATCATTATTATTGCAAGAGAATTTATCATTAGTGGATTCCGCCTGATCGCCTCTGATAATGGAATCGTTATCGCAGCCAGCTACTGGGGAAAATTTAAGACAAACTTTCAGATGTTTATGATCATTATGCTGATCATTGATCTTGGAACAAGCACAGCTGTGATGATCGAGAATATTTTGATCGTCATTGCAACAGCCCTGACAATTATTTCTTTAGTTGATTATTTGGTGAAGAATAAACAGGTATTATCTGAAGGAAATTAGATCCAGAAAGGAACAACAATTATGACAGCAGAAATTATTTGCGTAGGAACAGAGATTTTATTAGGAAACATCGTGAATACCAATGCTGCCTACTTATCAGAACGCTTAGCCTCATTGGGGATAAGCGTTTTTTTTGAGACGACAGTAGGCGACAATCCAGAAAGATTAGAAAATGTGATCAGACAGGGACTTGAAAGATCTGATATTTTGATCTTATCTGGTGGACTTGGACCAACGAAAGACGATCTTACAAAGGAAATTGCAACGAAAGCATGTGGACAGGAGCTTGTAGAAGATGAAGAAGCACTAAGACGCTTGAAAGAATATTTTGCGAGAAGTCATCGTAACATGACAGAGAATAATTTAAAACAGACATTAGTGCCAGAAGACTGTACTGTTTTATATAACGAAAATGGAACAGCACCGGGAATGGTCATTCATGCAAAAGAAGGGAAGAAAGTAGTTTTACTCCCAGGACCTCCAAATGAACTGCTTCCAATGTTCCATGATCAGGTAGAACCGATCATAAAAGAATTAAGTTCAGAGGTATTATACTCTGATGTTGTGAAGATTGATTGTATGGGAGAAAGCCGCGTTGCAGCAGAGATTGAAGATTTGATCGAAAAGCAGACGAATCCTACAGTTGCCCCATATGCCAAATTAGGAGAAGTTCATCTTCGAGTGACAGCAAAAGCGGTAAGTGAAGATGAAGCAAAGAAGCTTGTTACACCAATAACAGAAGAATTATACAGAAGATTTGGTCATAAGATTTTTACGACAAAAGAAGATGAAACATTAGAAGATGTTGTGGTTGATATGTTAAGTAAACATCATTATACGATCGCAGCAGCAGAATCCTGTACAGCAGGAATGTTTACAGCAAGGTTAGTTAATGTTGCAGGAGCATCGGATGTCTTAAATGAAAGTTTTATTACATATGCAAATGAAGCTAAGATGAAATATCTTGGAGTAAAAGAAGAAACTCTAAATACCGTTGGAGCAGTTTCAGAAGATACGGCCAGACAGATGGCGGAAGGTGTTGCACGACAGGCTGGTTCAAATGTCGGTGTTGGAATCACAGGTCTTGCTGGACCGGGCGGTGAAACACCTGAGAAGAAGGCAGGACTTGTTTACATCGGTGTCAGTGTTAATGGAAAGACGAAAGTAAACAAATACCAGTTAAACGGTAACAGACAGAAAGTCAGAGAAACAGCTGTATGCAGAGCGTTAACTATGGTAAGACATGCATTGGTTGAAGAGTTTCTATGAGAATCATCATAAGAAAAAGGATCACGAATAAAAATCGAACAAATATTCGTTCGAACACTTGTTTTTTAGTGTAAGGATATGCTATACTCTAAACAGGAAATTAAAAGATAGAAGAATATAAGATAAATATTTGAAATTAAAAGGAGTAAACATATATGAAACAGGAAGAAAAATTAAAGGCATTGGATGCCGCATTGGTTAAGATCGAGAAAGACTATGGTAAGGGATCTGTCATGAAACTTGGAGAGTACCAGGCAGACCGTACGATTGAAGTAACACCAACAGGTTCTATCAGTCTTGACATCGCATTAGGAGTAGGTGGAGTACCTAAGGGACGTATCATCGAGATTTATGGACCTGAATCTAGTGGTAAGACAACAGTAGCACTTCATATGGTAGCTGAAGTCCAGAAGAGAGGCGGGATTGCAGGATTTATTGATGCAGAGCATGCCCTTGATCCGGTCTATGCAAAGAATATCGGGGTTGACATTGATAACCTTTATATCTCTCAGCCAGATACAGGAGAGCAGGGACTTGAAATCACAGAGACAATGGTAAGATCTGGAGCGATCGACATCATTATCGTCGATTCTGTAGCTGCATTAGTACCGAAGGCAGAGATTGATGGAGATATGGGAGATTCGCACGTAGGTCTTCAGGCAAGATTGATGTCACAGGCACTTCGTAAGTTAACAGGTGTTGTAAGTAAGTTTAACTGCACAGTTATCTTTATCAATCAGTTGCGTGAGAAAGTTGGAGTCATGTTTGGAAACCCAGAGACAACAACTGGTGGACGTGCACTTAAGTTCTATTCATCTATCCGTTTAGATGTCAGAAGAACAGAGACATTAAAACAGGCAGGAGAGATGATCGGTAACAGAACAAGGATCAAAGTAGTGAAGAATAAGGTGGCTCCTCCGTTTAAACAAGCAGAATTTGATATTATGTTTGGAAAAGGAATTTCCAAGTATGGAGATATTTTAGATCTTGCAGCAGATGCAGATATCATTCATAAGAGTGGTGCATGGTATGCATACAACGGAGAGAAGATCGGACAGGGTAGAGAGAACAGTAAGAAGTACTTAGAAGATCACCCGGATATTGCAGAGACAGTGGAACATGCAATCCGTGTTCACTATGGACTGTTAGAGGAAGATGCTGAGAATGCCAACAACGATCCTAAGGCAGAGACTCAGGTTTCTGAAGAATAATGATCATTACGAAACTAGATAAAGTAGGAACAAAGCAGGTCAGGCTTTTCTTCGATGAAGAAAAGTACTGCCTGCTTTACTATAATGAGATAAGACGATTGGGATTCCATGAACAAGACGAGATCGGACAGGAAGAATTTGAAGAATTAAACAAATTACTGTTGCATCGGGCGAAGTTAAAAGCTATGTCATTGTTAAAATATCAGGATCGTACAAAAAAGGAATTAAAAGAACGTCTTATGAGAGCAGAATTTCCAGAATTTATTACGGAAGGGGCAGTTGCGTATGTGGAGTCATTTGGATATATCAATGATGAAGAATATGTACGCCGCTACATGGAATACAAGTCAGGAAGTAAGAGTAAGATTCAGATTAAGATGGACCTTCGGAAGAAAGGAATCACTGCGGAGACATTAGAGAGGGTCTTTGAGGAATATGAATACGAAGAAGATGATATCTTGGAAGAACAGGTTAAGAAGAGGATCCGGCAAAAGGGTTCCGTCACTAAGGAGAATTTTCAGAAATATTACGGATATTTTGCGAGAAAAGGATTTAATAGCGGCAAAATATTAGATTTATTACGGAAATACATGGAAGATTAAATAAATTACAGGCTAAATATTAAAAAAAATATAAAGAATTCATCATTTGGTTGCATATTGACAGATAAAATTATATAATTTGAGTCAAAGGGTGTAACAAAGCAGATGACGACGATATCTGGAAGGAATATATGATCCGGATATGGTTCTAATTATAAGGAGTATCATTTATATGAGAAAGAAATCACATATTTCATTAGCAGGGCAGATTATGAATTCTATGGAACTTGACAATGTATTCGATTATAGATTACCGTTTTATGTAGGAAGTATCTGGCCAGACTGCAGACCATCATTTGTGACGACACCTCATAAGTTTGATATTACATTTGATGATATTGAACGTAAGATTTCAAAATTTATTGCCAATTACGATAAAGATAAGGGAATGAATATGCGACGTTGTGCAGGTCTTGGTGTGATCATTCATTACATTGCAGATTATTTTACATTCCCACATAATGATCATTATCCAGGCAATGTAAAGGATCATTGCTATTATGAACGTGATCTGAAGTTTGGAATGAGAGCATTTCTTCAGACAGAAGAAGCAGCACAGATCAAGGAGCATGTTGCGGCATATGATTCTGTGGAAGAATTGACATCATATATTAGAAGTATTCATAATTCTTATATGAAGCTTGCACATACAGTAGAAGAAGATATCAGATATATCGTACATGCGTGTACAACCGTTGTGAAGAGTGTACTGAATATGGTAAGTTATGCAGTTGGTACAAGTGTGATGAATATTCAGTATGTATAGGACAAGGAATTGAAGATAAAATAATAAAGAAAAAGGGCAAAGACAGACAGAGATGATTTGTTTTTGCTCTTTTTATTGAAATCAGTTTGTAAAAAATGATAAAAATATGATGCAAGTATGATGCAAAGAATTCGTAAAATAAAAAAGGTTTTGGGCAGCATACAAAAACAATAAGGAAAATCAATAAAACAATAAGGAGAACAATTATGGTGAACATCATGGTCGTAGAAGATGAAAAGCCGATTTCAAATCTGATCGCACTAAGTTTAAAGAAAGCCGGCTATCATAGTGAATGTGCTTATGATGGGTTAGAAGCAATTGATATGCTGGAAAAGAATTATCCAGATTTGATCTTACTAGATATCATGCTGCCCGGGGCTGATGGGTTTGAAATTTTAGAATACGTAAAACCATTAGAGATACCAGTCATTTTCCTGACAGCAAAAGGAGATCTTAATGACAGAGTAAATGGTCTGCGATATGGAGCAGAAGACTATATTGTAAAACCATTTGAGATTATGGAATTATTGGCAAGGATTGAGGTTGTATTAAGACGATATCACAAATTAGATCGTATCATCAATATATTAGGTTTAGAAATCGACACAGATGCAATGTGCGTAAAAAAAGAAGGAAAAGAAATTAACTTGACAAAGAAGGAATATGATACATTATTGCTGTTTGCAAGGAATCCTGGAAATGTATTATTCAGGGAAATAATTTATGAACGTGTTTGGGGTGGAGATTACATTGCGGGGAGCAGGACGGTAGATCTTCATGTGCAGAGAGTTCGAAAGAAAGTTGGCTGGGAAGATTTTTTTGATCACTGTGCCCAAGATGGGATACCGTCTGGAGGTACCAAGATGAAATTTCGTTGGAAATTAATGATCATAACAATGTTGATCGTTTCATTTTCATTTGGATTTGGAGGAATGTTGCTGATTCAATATTCATATCAAGTATCTATCAAACAAGAAAAAAGAGCAGCAAGGAATTCTTACGAAATGATCTTAAGAATGTTAAAAGAAATTAATGAGATGGATGATACGTATCAGAATCAAACATTTGCGAGTGTATTGAAACGATTAAACTGGCAGGGCTTGCTAAGAGACAGCTCAGTTCGATTATTAAAGGAACAACATGGAGAGGTTCAATGGAAGCAGCCACTTTATTACAATCGTAAAAATGATAATTTTAGGAGAAGCAATGGTTTTTCAACGAAACAGGGAAAAGCGGTAGTATTCCAAAATAAAAATAAAGTATATTATCAGATTACTAGTAAGATTTCTTATGGAAAGGAAACTATGGTTTTTCAGGGAGCATATGATATTTCAGAAGTATATGCGACAAGGCATCAGCAGTTGGTAAGTTTTCGTAAGATTTTTGTATTAGTAATAGGAATTGAGATTGTAGTATCCTATTTTCTGGCAATGATCCTTACAAGACCATTACAGAAATTGTCACAGGTTTCGAAGCAGATTGCAGACGGTGATTATTCTGTCAGGGTTCCAGTGCATACAGAAGATGAAATTGGAGAACTTTCAGTCAGTTTTAATTATATGACAGAACAATTGATAGAAAAGTTAATGAAATTGGATCAATTGTTAAAAAACCAGGAAGAATTTATGGGAAGTTTTGCTCATGAAATGAAGACACCACTTACATCGATCATAGGCTATGCAGATCTGATGCGGATGGAAGCTCTTTCGAAAGAAGAGCAAAAAGAAGCATGTGGGTATATTTATTCAGAAGGAAAACGATTACAGAATTTATCATTAAAATTAATGAAACTTCTTGTTTTGAAAAATCAACAGTTTCAGATGAAAAAACAAGATTTAGAGCCAATGATTCAAGAAGCAGTTACATCCATGCAGTATCGTTTAAAAGAACAAGATATTCTTGTGAATTTAAATTTAAAAAAAGCAATTTGTAAGATAGAGCCGGATTTATTGAAATCATTAATATTAAATTTGATCGATAATGCATTAAAATCAATGAATTCGGGTGGAATATTAACAGTTGAGGATCGAGCAATACAAGAAGGAGCCAAGATTTATATTTCGGATACTGGATGCGGAATGCCAAAGGATGAGATAAGTAAGATCACGGAAGCGTTTTACCGGATAGATAAGTCAAGGTCAAGAAAACAAGGTGGAGTAGGTTTAGGGCTTGCTATATGTAAAGAAATCGTGAGGATCCATCAAGGAGAGATGCGATTTATCAGTCAGCAAGGGAAAGGAACAACTGTGATCATAACAATTGGAGGAGGAGCTTATGAAAAAACAAATTAGGAATGCTCTTCTTGTTGTGGCAGCTTTATTACTTGTGGTCTTGTTTTACTTTTTTACCAAATATTCAGGCAGCTCTGGTGGACAAAAAAACGTTTGGGCAGAGTGAGGATCTATCCTTAAATCCAGTAGAGATTTCGGTAGAGGCTACTCAGACAACTCTGGAAAAATTAAAGATCATCAATAATCATATTTTGAGTGTAGCAGTAAGACCTTCATCAAGAACTGTGGATGGAAGAGATGTAGAAAAAACTGCAAAAAACAGACGAATCTATTATTAAAAAAAAGTGAAAATCGCTTATCGGGTAGATGAAGACTGGAAGATTACATATAAAAAATTATACACTTATATCAAGAAAAAGGATGATATGATCGATGAAGGTTCCGTATCTAATATTTCGAATGTCAAAAATCTTCTGGTATGGTATATTACATTATCACCAGAATCGTCGGAGGATGAAATAGTGAATCTTATTATGGATGCGTATACGGATCAGATTTTAGCGATTGATGTGTACTCTTATGATTACACAAAAGATTGGAAAGATATCGCAGATCATTTGGAAGATATTCCGGCTGGATTTTTGTCTTATCTGAATCTGAAACAGTCAGAGTATAATTTGAAGAAGCGTTTGATGGGCAATGTCAATGTAACAGAACAATACCAAAAAGCAAAGTCAGCAAAGGGATCTTATTCTCAGATTTCGGGCAGAATAGGTATTTATGCGATACAAAATAAAAAACAGACATACATTCCAATCGAATGGAGTGGTTATGGATTTATGATCAACAATGTATACAACAACTGATGCAAAATAAAGATTTGCTCTTGTATTTTGAAAGCTTTCTCTCTATAATAAATAAACGGAACCCTACAAATATAGTAGGATACGAAAGAAAGGTTGAAAGCATGAGCAATATTAATATTTCATATAAAGAATTAAAACAGTTAGAAAAAGGGAGTTATCAGCTTCTTGATATGAGAGATGAATCAAACAACATCTTATGGAATGATCCCTGGAGCTGTTGTGGCAGCAGGTGAAGATGAGCTTGGAACACAGGCAAAGGAATATATTGATCAGGGTAAGAAAGTTATTTTATATTGTACCAAGGGAATTTTCAGCAAGGAGGCAGCAGAAAAAATTAGCGGAAGAAGGAATCAATGTCCTTAGTTTGGAAGGCGGATACACAGGATGGTTGTTATCCTTGATGAAAGAAGAACAGGAAAACGATCAGAAAAACAGAACAAAAATAACAAAGAAGCCGAAGGAAAAGGCAAGAAAAAAGAACTGACAAGAACACAGGAGATTGAAAAGAGCATCCGTAAGAAGTTTCACAAAAACAGATATTCTCCAAAGTTTGTAAAAGCGATCAAGACATATGATCTAGTGCAGGAGAATGATAAGATCGCCATCTGTATCTCTGGGGGAAAAGATTCCATGTTGATGGCGAAATTATTCAGGAATTAAAACGCCATAACAAATTCCATTTTGATCTTGTATTTTTAGTCATGGATCCAGGATATAATGAAATGAATCGACAAATCATAGAGAATAATGCCAAATTATTAGATATTCCGATCACAGTCTTTGAATCTGATATTTTTGATGCTGTTTATGAGATTGAGAAATCGCCATGTTATCTGTGTGCAAGAATGCGTCGTGGATATTTATACAGCAAGGCTAAAGAGCTTGGATGCAATAAGATTGCGTTGGGACATCACTATGATGATGTCATTGAGACGATCCTTATGGGAATGCTTTATGGAGCACAGGTACAGACGATGATGCCAAAACTTCACAGTACAAACTTTGAAGGAATGGAACTAATCCGTCCGATGTATCTGATCCGAGAGGATGATATAAAGCATTGGAGAGATTACAATGGATTACATTTTATCCAGTGTGCATGTAAGTTTACAGATACTTGTACAACATGTAATCCAGACGGTGTTACGAAATCCAAGAGAATGGAGACAAAACAGTTGATCGCGAAGATGAAAGAGATCAATCCGTATGTAGAGTCCAATATTTTCAAGAGTGTAGAAAATGTCAATTTAAAGACGATCATTGCATATAAGAAAGATGGAGTAAAACATTCGTTCTTAGATACTTACGATCAGGAAAATTAAATAAGAATAAAAACACAGAGATTGGTGATAAAATCTCTGTGTTTTTGTTTAGAACTATGAAATTATTCGTCGTCTTCTTCAATCTCAACAATCTGACGTTTTCTGGCAGCTTCGTCATTTTCCAGATATTCGTCGTAAGTACATTCTTTGTCAATCAGACCATTCGGAGTGATTTCCATGATACGATTAGCTGTTGTCTGTACAAACTGATGATCCTGAGAAGTAAACAATAATGCACCAGTGAAATCTTTTAATGCTTCATTTAAAGCAGTGATAGATTCCATATCTAAGTGGTTGGTAGGCTCATCAAGAAGTAAGATGTTGGCTCCGCTGATCATTAATTTAGATAGCATACAACGAACTTTCTCTCCTCCAGATAAAACACCAACTTTCTTTAATGCGTCTTCTCCAGAGAATAACATACGTCCAAGGAATCCACGGACAAATGTTGCATCTTTATCTTCAGAATACTGAGTCAGCCATTCAACGATCGTTTCATCCTGACTGAAATCTTTTGTATTATCTTTTGGAAAATAAGACTGCGTTGTAGTCACTCCCCATTTGTAAGAACCAGAATCAGGTTCCATTTCTCCGGATAAGATCTTAAATAATGTTGTAGCAGCCAATGTATTAGGACCTACGAAAGCAATCTTATCCGTTGGTTTCATTAAGAAAGAAATATTATCTAAGACTTTTACGCCATCGATCGTCTTTGTAAGATTTTCAACAACTAAAGCATCATTTCCGATTTCGCGGTTTGGCTTGAAGTTGATATATGGGTATTTACGGCTGGATGGTTTTAACTCATCTAGCTGGATCTTATCTAAAGCTTTCTTTCTTGAAGTAGCCTGTTTGGATTTGGAAGCATTGGCACTGAATCTTGCGATAAAGTCCTGTAATTCCTTCATCTTTTCTTCTTTTTTCTTGTTGGCTTCCTTCATCTGTTTTGTAAGAAGCTGGCTGGATTCATACCAGAAATCATAGTTTCCAGAGAATAACTGAATTTTCGCATAATCGATATCTGCGATATGAGTACATACCTTATTTAAGAAATAACGGTCATGGGATACAACGATGACCGTGTTGTCAAAGTTGATCAGGAATTCTTCTAACCAGTAAATAGCGTCTAAGTCTAAGTGGTTGGTAGGCTCGTCAAGCAGCAGGATATCTGGATTTCCGAATAAAGCCTGTGCAAGTAAGACTTTGACTTTCTGAGAACCGTTTAAGTCAGCCATCTTTGTATAATGGATATCGCTAGGAATTCCAAGACCATTTAATAAGGTAGCAGCATCAGATTCTGCTTCCCATCCATTCATATCAGCAAATTCGCCTTCTAATTCACTAGCACGGATGCCGTCTTCGTCTGTGAAGTCTTCCTTCGCATATAAAGCTTCTTTTTCTTTCATGATCTCGTATAATCTTTGGTTACCCATCATAACCGTATCAAGGACGATATGATCATCATACTGGTAGTGATCCTGTTTCAAAACAGAAAGACGCTGTCCAGAAGTAATGGATACATCTCCTTTTGAAGGTTCGATCTCTCCGGAAAGAATTTTTAAGAAAGTGGATTTACCTGCTCCATTGGCACCGATCAGTCCATAGCAGTTACCTTCTGTGAATTTAATATTTACATCTTCGAATAAAGCACGTTTTCCTAAACGTAAAGTTACATTATTTGCCTGAATCATTGTATAACCTTTCTTTTTGATTTATAATAATAGAATGCTCTTTTCATTTTACAGAAAAGCCAGAGTTTTTCAAGTAAAATTTGCATTGTGCAAGTAAAAATACTTGACAAAGGCAGTGAAATTCGCTAAACTAACATCTGGTAAAGGAAAATTGCTTTACAGGAGTATCAGATGGAACGAATCGTAGAACAGAATTTATTATATGATTTTTACGGCGAATTGCTGACAGCACATCAGAAGGAGATATATGGTGAACATATTTTGAATGATATGACAGCCACAGAGATCGCAGCTGAGTTTGGAATTACCAGACAGGCGGTGCATGATATGATCCGAAGATGTGATAAGATCTTGGCAGATTATGAAGCAAGACTTCATCTGGTAGCGAAGTTTTTGACGGCCAAGGAGAAGATCAAAGAGATCCATACCTTATCCAGAAGGCTTCTTAAAGAAGATAAAGAGCAGATGGAAGAAGATATCAGACAAATAGAATCTGTATGTAATCAGGTTTTAGAAGATTTATAACTTAGATGAGGTGAATCAATGGCATTTGAAAGTTTATCCGAGAAACTTCAGGGTGTATTTAAGAACTTAAGAAGTAAGGGCCGTTTAACAGAAGATGATGTAAAAGCGGCAATGAGAGAAGTTAAAAGAGCTTTACTTGAAGCTGATGTTAACTTCAAAGTTGTAAAGACATTTATCAAATCTGTACAGGAAAGAGCTGTAGGACAAGATGTTCTGAATGGTTTGAATCCGGGACAGATGGTGATCAAGATCGTAAAAGAAGAGATGGAAGCATTAATGGGATCAACGATGACAGAGATTCAGCTTCGTCCAGGTAATGAAATTACGATTATTTTGATGGCAGGTCTTCAAGGTGCTGGTAAGACAACAACATGTGCAAAACTTGCCGGACAGTATAAGAAGAAAGGAAAACGACCATTATTGGTAGCCTGTGATGTATATCGCCCAGCGGCGATCAAACAGCTTCAGGTCAATGGAGAGAAGGTCGGAGTACCAGTATTTACAATGGGAGATAAGCAGAATCCAGTGGATATTGCAAAGGCTTCCGTAGAACACGCACAGAAGAATGGAAACAATATCGTGATCCTAGATACAGCAGGACGTCTTCATATTGATGAGAATATGATGACAGAGCTGGTTGAGATCAAAGAGAATGTGGATGTATTCCAGAGTATTCTCGTCGTTGATGCCATGACAGGACAGGATGCTGTCAATGTGGCAAAAGAATTTAATGAGAAAGTCGGCAGTCGATGGAATTATCATCACGAAGATGGATGGTGAACACCCGAGGTGGTGCAGCACTTTC
>ENA-OQBV01000422-OQBV01000422.1-human-gut-metagenome-genome-assembly--contig:-NODE-422-length-23723-cov-3.387142_pt1 | contig 23723 bp, 25 predicted proteins | sample MGYA00242750_ERZ504559 | MGnify/ENA primary metagenome ERZ504559 (study PRJEB26092, sample SAMD00036230) | human gut metagenome | host: Homo sapiens | study: EMG produced TPA metagenomics assembly of... | reverse complement strand
TTTTTATATCTTTACTAACATTTAAGCATAGCTTTTTTATTTTATAATCGGTATTATGTTTAATTATATATTTAAAAACCTTCTATTCCATCCATACAACTTTATTATATAGATTATTGAATAAAAAAAGGCCACCCCAATTTCTTGAGGCAGCCCCTATCGTAAAAAGAATAAAACTTCAAATTACATAGTCAATTCCTTTTCCAAAGCATCATATTCAGCCTTATTCAATTTCCAATATATATTCAACAAATATTGTCCCCATAATTGTCTATTGTCTGGCTTAAGTTCTTTAGCTTTTTCGTAGTTAGGTCTTGCTTTTTCGTAATATTCCTTGATCTTAGCTTCATTTGCAGCGTACTTCGGATCATCCATAGAAATCTTACTGTTTTCTTCTACAATAACTTGTGCTGGGAAGAAATAGCAATCACCAATCTTAGAATATGCTTCAGCTACGAAATCAGAGTTCTTTGCAATGATAGAGTTAAATGTAGCAATAGCTGCATCATAATCTTTCTTTTCGTACTGCAAAACACCCTTTACATACAAGAAGTACGGAGTTTCATTCTTTGCCAAAACCTGATCGATTTCAGTTAATCCATCATCAATTCTACCTTTCTGGATATAATAGTCCATCAAGTTACCAATGAAATATTCCTGAGATGGGAATCTTTCTGTACCTTCCTTGATAGTAGCTAACCATTGAGTTGAATCAGGATTTTCACCTTTACCATAAGCTTCAGCCAAGCACATCAAAGCTCTATAGCCTTCTTCTTTGTGAGATTTACCTACAGTTGCATATTTAACAACTGCATCCTTATCATTCAAAGAGTTTGCAGCCAACGCAGCATAACATGCGATTAGCGGAGTCAATGTATCATTCTTTACTGCATCTTCTTCTTCAAACATCGGATTTTCTGCTGCATCAACATACAAGCCAAAGAATTTCAAAGCATTAGCATAATTTCCTGAGTTGTAAGCATCAGAACCACCATTAGTCAAGTTAGGACGAACTGTAGCCAATGTCTTTGATAATTTCTTTCTCAATTTAGGCTTCTTCAATTCTCCACTCTTTACTTTTGCCTGTTCTACTTCATCGCACTTTGTATAATATTCGAACATTTTAACCAAACTGTTATACAATTTTGATGTATCAGCCTGACCACCCGGCAAATAAAGCTTCATGTTTTCTTCATCGTAGATTGCCTTCTGGAAATCACCAGCCAATTTCCATGTTTCAGGATCATTGGCAGTTGAAGGATCAACCAAAGCTGGTTCAATTATCTGCGCAGCCTTTACAGGATCACTTTTTGCAGATTTAGCTTCCTTTACAACACTTTCCTGTGCTGATACAGCACATGCTGTAAGGAATAAAGCTGTAGTAAACAATACTTTTTTCATAACTGTTTTTGATTTAGTAATACAAATATATTCAATTTATTTTATTCTTGCTTTTCGTCGGCAGAACCTTCTTCATTAAAAGGTATACCATCTACAGAAACAGAGTCTTCATTATCTACATTCTCCTCTTCCGATTCAGATGTTACCTTACAAACAGAACCAATCTGATCATTACGCTTTTCAAGGTCAATCAGACGAACTCCCTGAGTTGCACGTCCCATAATGCGAACACTTGCTACATGCAAACGGATAGTTATTCCCGATTTATTGATAATCATCAAATCGTTTTCATCTGTTACAGACTTGATTGCAACCAGTTTTCCTGTCTTTTCGGTAATGCTTAAAGTCTTAACACCTTTACCACCGCGATTAGTTTTACGATAGTCTTCAATATCAGAACGTTTTCCGTATCCATTCTCAGAAATAACCATAATAGTTTCTTCCTGCGGATTTTTAATACAGATCATGCCAATTACTTCATCTGTACCGTCTTCATCGAGTGTAATACCACGAACTCCGGTTGCTGTACGTCCCATCTCGCGAACTGCACTTTCATGGAAACGAATAGCACGTCCGTTACGATTAGCAATGACAATCTCATTGTTTCCATTAGTCATACGTACTTCAATTACGCGGTCATCTTCGCGAATTGTTATAGCATTTACACCATTCTGACGCGGACGAGAATACTGTTCAAGCAATGTTTTCTTGATTACTCCATTCTTTGTGCAGAACAATACATAATGACTATTGATAAATTCTGTATCATTCAGATTCTTAACACGCAGATATGCAGTAACAACATCATCAGAATCAATATTCAGCAGATTTTGTATAGCCCGACCTTTCGATGTCTTGTTTCCTTCAGGTATTTCATATACTTTCAGCCAGTAGCACTTACCTTTCTGAGTAAAGAACATCATGGTATTATGCATTGTAGCCGGATAAATATGTTCGATAAAGTCTTCGTCACGAGTTTCACTACCCTTCGACCCTACTCCACCACGGTGCTGTGCACGGAATTCAGACAACGGAGTACGTTTGATATATCCCAAATGAGAAATAGTTATCACCATTTCATCATCGGCATAGAAATCTTCCGGATTGAATTCTTCCGAAGCATATACAATTTCAGAACGTCGCTGATCACCATATTTTTCCTTCACTTCGATAAGTTCATCCTTGATAACCTTTTTACAAAGTTCTTCATTAGTCAGAATTTCTTCAAAGTAGGCAATCTGTTTCATCAGTTCTTCATATTCAGCATGCAACTGATCTTGCAGAAGTCCTGTAAGCTGACGAAGGCGCATTTCTACAATAGCACGCGACTGGACTTCTGTCAACTGGAAGCGATCCATCAAATTTGTGATAGCCTCATTCGGAGTCTTGGCAGCACGTATGATGCGAATTACTTCATCGATATTATCAGAAGCAATTATCAGTCCTTCCAATATATGAGCACGTTCCTTAGCCTTGCGCAAATCGAACTGAGTACGACGAATCACTACTTCATGACGATGCTCAACAAACAAGCGAATCAAGTCTTTCAGATTCAGCAACTTCGGACGACCATGTACCAAGGCAATGTTATTTACGCCGAAAGATGTTTGCAAAGCTGTCATTTTGAACAGCTTGTTCAATACAACGCTGGCATTCGCATCACGTTTTACATCAATTACAATGCGCATACCTTCACGGTCGGACTCATCGTTCACATACGAGATACCTTCTATTTTCTTGTCATTTACCAAAGCTGCTATATTCTCTATCAGCTCCTTCTTATTTACATTATAAGGAATCTCGTTAACGATAATCTTATCGTGTGTAGGATGTGATTCGATTTCCGTCTTGGCACGCATTACCACACGTCCACGCCCGGTTTCATAAGCATCACGCACACCGCTTATACCATAAATATATCCACCAGTCGGGAAATCAGGAGCTTTGATATAATGCATGAGTCCATCTACATCAATATCGTTATTATCAATGTAAGCAACACATGCATCGATTACTTCCGACAAGTTATGAGTCGGCATATTGGTAGCCATACCTACTGCAATACCCGATGCTCCGTTTACGAGAAGATTAGGTATACGTGTAGGCATTACGGTCGGTTCCTGTAAATGTATCGTCAAAGTTATTCGTGAAGTCAACAGTCTCTTTATACAAGTCCTGCATCATGTCTTCACCTATTTTCTTCAAACGAGCCTCTGTATAACGCATTGCAGCCGGACTATCCCCGTCTACAGATCCGAAGTTTCCTTGTCCGTCGACCAATGGATAACGCATAGCCCAATCCTGCGCCATACGCACCAATGCACCATACACAGATAAATCTCCGTGCGGATGATATTTACCTAAAACTTCACCTACGATTCTTGCTGCTTTCTTATATGGCTTGTCTGAAGTATTTCCCAGCTCCATCATACCGTATAAGATACGACGATGTACGGGTTTAAAGCCATCTCTTACATCTGGAAGGGCGCGAGCAACGATTACCGACATAGAGTAGTCGATGTACGACTTCTTCATTTCCTCCTCGATGTTGATTTTTATTATTCTGTCTTGTTCTTGCATTGAAACAAAATTAGTTATTATTTAGATCTCTCTGGCTTATTAAAAACCACGCTAAAGTACGACATTTTATTGAAACAGCAAAAAAAATATAAAGTTTTAGCCATTCCCTACCTCGACCTCGGTTAAAACTATAAACAAACTCAAAGGCTTAACACCAAAGAATTTTACCAGGATAAAAAATCATTGGGAAATATTACCTGCAACGAGTTTTCTTTTTACCAGATCGATATTCCACTGACATAAAAGACAATCTTTCCACATTATACGAAGCAAAAGCGCAACATATCTGGCATGATTTTTGTTAAATAGAAAAAAGAGCTTATTATAGTATTATATTTATAATGTATCTTTGCAAAAAGAAATGTTTTGAGGGAGAAAACCAAATTTATGAATAATCCATTTTCACAAAGAATATCCGACGTAATACAGTTTAGTAAAGAAGAAGCAAATCGCCTGCGCAATAATTATATAGGTCCAGAGCATCTGTTGTTGGGGCTTATTCGCGAAGGTGAAGGAAAAGCTGTCCAAATATTGAAAGACTTATACGTAGACCTGGAAATGGTCAAAAAAACGTTGGAAAACGATTTAAGATCATCGGCTGTAACTCCTGAAAATTATTCAGAAGATATTACATTCGATGAGAAAGCATCGAAAATATTAAAAATGAGCATATTGGAGTCGCGCATACTGAAAAGTCCGGCTACCGATACAGAACACATGTTATTAGCAATTATGAGAGAAAATCAAAATAAAGCCTCACATATATTGGAAGAGAATGAGGTTACCTATCAGAAAGTAATGGACAAACTTGTCCCCAAGGCTGAACCGCAAAGCGGACTGGATTTCGGAGAGGATGAAGAAGAGGAAGAGGAAGGCATACGCCGACAGCCAACAGGCAACGGAGAAAGCTCATTCTTCTCACAAGAAGCAAAGCAAACCACTCGCACACAGCAGCAAAAGCCTAACAATGACACTCCTGTACTCGATTCATTCGGTACAGACATGACAAAAGCTGCCTCAGAGGGCAAGCTCGATCCGATTGTCGGCCGTGAAAAAGAGATAGAACGTCTGGCTCAGATATTAAGCCGCCGCAAAAAGAATAATCCGATTTTAATTGGAGAACCAGGAGTCGGAAAATCTGCAATCGTTGAAGGTCTGGCACTGCGCATCATCGAGAAAAAAGTATCACGTATCTTGTTTGATAAACGCGTGATTGCACTCGATATGACGGCTGTAGTGGCTGGAACCAAATACCGCGGACAATTTGAAGAGCGCATCCGTGCAATTCTCAACGAATTGAAGAAGAATCCGAATATCATTCTGTTTATCGATGAAATTCATAACATAGTGGGTGTCGGTTCGGCAGCGGGCTCTATGGATGCCGCCAATATGTTGAAACCAGCGTTGGCACGTGGTGAAATTCAATGTATCGGTGCAACCACTCTCGACGAATACCGTCAGAATATTGAAAAAGACGGTGCTTTGGAGAGACGTTTCCAGAAAGTTATTGTGGAACCGACTACACCGGAGGAAACACTTCAGATTTTGCAAAATATCAAAGAGAAATACGAAGAGCATCATAATGTGACTTATACAGACGAAGCTCTCGAAGCATGTGTCAAATTGACAGACAGATACATTACCGACCGTAATTTCCCTGACAAAGCCATTGACGCTATGGACGAAGCCGGTTCACGTGTACATCTGAAAAACATCACAGTTCCTAAAGAAATAGAACAACAGGAACAGATGATAGATGAAGCACGCACACATAAAAACGAAGCCGTACGTCTGCAAGACTTTGAACTGGCTGCCAGTTTCCGCGATCGGGAGAAGTCATTGATGAGCGAACTCGAAGATATGAAACAGCGTTGGGAGGAAAGTTTGAAGGAAAATCGGGAAACAGTTGACAAAGAGCAGATAGCAGATGTTGTTTCCATGATTTCCGGAATACCTGTACAGCGTATGGCCCAAGCTGAAGGTATCCGACTGAAGGGCATGAAAGAACAATTGCTTGCTAAAGTTATTGCTCAAGACAAAGCCGTAGACACCTTGGTAAAAGCTATCCAGCGTAGTCGTGTAGGCTTGAAAGATCCCAACAAACCTATCGGAACATTCCTTTTCCTGGGGCCTACCGGAGTTGGAAAGACTCATTTGGCAAAAGAACTGGCCAAGCAGATGTTTGGTTCGGCAGACGCTCTTATCCGTATTGATATGAGTGAATATATGGAAAAATTCACCGTTTCACGACTCGTAGGTGCTCCTCCGGGATACGTAGGTTACGAAGAAGGTGGACAGTTGACAGAAAAAGTACGTCGCAAGCCCTACTCTATCGTTTTGTTGGATGAAATAGAAAAAGCACACTCCGATGTATTCAACTTGCTGCTTCAGGTAATGGATGAAGGACGTTTGACTGACAGTTATGGCAGAACTGTTGACTTCAAAAACACAGTGATTATCATGACGTCAAATATCGGAACACGCCAGCTGAAAGAATTCGGCAAGGGAATCGGTTTTTGCCGCACAAACCCGTACAAGACGATAAGGAGTATTCACGAAGCGTCATAACGAAAGCGTTGAACAAATCGTTTGCTCCGGAATTTATAAACCGACTCGATGAGATTATTACATTCGACCAGCTTGATATCAATGCACTGGAGAAAATCATTGATATTGAACTGAAAGGACTTTACGAACGTATGGAATCTTTAGGTTATAAGCTGGCTATCGATGATGCAGCCAAGCGTTTTGTTGCGTCCAAAGGATATGATGTACAATTCGGCGCACGTCCTTTGAAGCGCTCCATCCAGAATAATCTGGAAGACGGACTGGCAGAACTTATCCTGAATGAAGATCCCAAGCAGGAGATACTATTCATGTTGGTTTAAACGCTGAAGGAAATGAAATAAAGATGGAAATTGTAAAATAAAGCAATACGATAAGCATTAAAGAAATCAGACAAAATGTCAGGCTGAAATTCGTCTGGCAATTTTTTTTGTCAGTATGACCATCGTAATTTGTTACAAACAAATCAAAATAGTAAAAAATTAAAATATAAGAACTATGCAAAAAGGTAATATTGGGGTAACAACAGAGAACATCTTCCCCATCATTAAGAAATTTTTATATAGCGATCATGAAATATTTCTTCGTGAATTAGTTTCAAATGCAGTCGATGCTACACAAAAACTGAAAACTCTGGCATCTACAGGAGATTTCAAAGGCGAATTAGGCGACCTTACTATCCATGTAAAAATAGATAAGGATACAATTACCATCTCCGATAGAGGTTTAGGACTTACTGCCGAAGAAATAGATAAATATATCAACCAGATTGCCTTCTCTGGAGCTAATGACTTCCTGGAAAAATATAAGAACGATGCAAATGCAATCATCGGACATTTCGGATTAGGTTTCTATTCTGCCTTCATGGTAGCAAAAAAGTAGAAATAGTAACCCGTTCTTATAAAGAAGATGCCAAAGCTATCAAATGGAGTTGCGACGGAAGTCCTGAGTTTACTCTGGAAGATGCAGAAAGAGATGACAGAGGAACAGATATCATTCTGTACATCGACGACGACTGCAAAGAATTTTTGGAAGAGTCACGTATACAGGGATTGCTTAACAAATACTGTCGTTTCCTGCCGGTTCCGGTTGCTTTCGGAAAGAAGAAAGAATGGAAGGATGGCAAACAGGTAGATACAGAAGAAGACAATATCATCAACAGCTCTTGCCCTATCTGGACTAAAAAGCCAAGCGAACTGAAAGATGAAGATTACAAGAAATTCTACCGCGACTTGTATCCGATGTCGGACGAACCTTTATTTTGGATTCATCTGAATGTAGACTATCCGTTCAACCTGACAGGTGTACTTTACTTCCCTAAGATAAAGAGTAATATCGACTTGCAGAAAAACAAGATACAGTTATACTGCAATCAGGTATATGTTACAGATTCTGTAGAAGGTATCGTACCCGACTTCCTGACATTGCTTCATGGTGTAATCGACTCACCTGATATACCATTGAACGTTTCACGTTCTTACTTGCAGAGTGATTCGAATGTAAAAAAGATTTCTACATACATCACCAAGAAAGTGGCAGACCGTCTGCAATCTATCTTCAAGAACGACCGTAAAGAGTTTGAAAACAAATGGGATGACCTGAAGATTTTCATCAATTACGGTATGCTTACTCAGGAAGATTTCTACGAGAAAGCAAATAAGTTCGCCTTGTTCAAAGATACAGACAGCAAATATTATACTTTCGAAGAATATCAGACTCTGATTAAAGACAATCAGACAGATAAGAACGGTAGTCTGATTTATCTGTATGCCAACAACCTCGACGAACAATATACATACATTGATGCTGCAAAGAACAAAGGCTACAATGTATTGCTGATGGACGGACAATTGGATGTTCCGATGATAAACATGCTGGAACAAAAGTTCGAAAAGAGCCATTTCACACGTGTCGACAGTGATGTAATCGACCGTCTGATTGTCAAAGAAGAACAGAAAGGTGAAGAATTGGCAGATACCAAACGTGAAATTTTGGCAACTGTATTCAACGGCCAGTTACCTAAGGTACAGAAGACAGAGTTCCATGTAGAAACACAAGCTATGGGAGAAACATCCGCTCCTATCATTATAACTCAGGCTGAATATATGCGTCGTATGAAAGAAATGGCCAACATACAGCCGGGAATGAGTTTCTATGGAGAAATGCCTGATATGTTTAATCTGGTTCTTAACAGTGACCACCGACTGATCAAACAGGTATTGGATGATGCAGAAGCTTCCTGCTCAGAAAAGCTGGTTCCTGTAGAATCTGAAATCGCTATGCTGAAGCTTCGCGAAAAGCGAACTCCACAAAGCTCACGAAAGGTAAAGAGGATGAAGAAATTCCTAACAACAGAAAAAGATGAACTGCATGAACATCGAGAAGAAACTTAGAATGAACAGAAAAAACAAAAAGACAGTATCATCAATGAGTATGCTGCAAGCAATAAGGTCGTACATCAGTTGATCGACTTGGCCTTATTACAGAACAACATGCTGAAAGGGGAAGCTCTGACAAACTTCGTAAAACGTAGTATTGACCTGATCTAAAAGCATTCTCTCTCAAAATATCTAACGCCGGATAAGGGCTTCAGCCTTTTATCCGGCGTTTTTTTGTCTATAGATACAATTTTCAATATCAATCTTCTATAAATTCTTCATCTTCTTTTGTCAAAAATATCATGAATTTTTTAAAAAATTTGTACGAAAGTAAGGAAGCTTTGTACAAATTTTCAAAAAACATCAGGTTCTTTTCCGGCAATGTTCTGATTCATCAAAATTATCTATAGCCAAATCTTCCTTAAAAGGACGCAATTTTTCCCTTTTTCTTGAATAGATAAGGAGTTTTTTTCTATCTTTGGTTTTATATCAAAAATAATTCTATTGATGAAAAAAGCATTATATATGTTCTTCCTGCTTTTTGTTCTGACATTCCAGATACAGGCACAAAAAGTTGGTCTTGTATTAAGTGGAGGCGGAGCAAAAGGCCTGACCCACATAGGTATCATCAGGGCATTAGAGGAAAATCACATTCCTATCGACTATATAGCCGGAACATCTATGGGAGCTATTGTGGGTTCGCTATATGCCATGGGGTATTCGCCCGATGATATGGAAAGATTACTGAAATCGGACAGTTTCAAACGATGGTATACGGGAAATATAGAGGAAAAATATATTTACTACTTCAAGAAAAACCCTCCTACTCCTGAATTCTTGAATATCAGGGTTTCTTTAAAAAATCCCCTGCACAAGGTAAAAACGCAGTTTCTTCCTTCCAGTGTAGTAGATCCGTTGCAAATGAACCTGGCCTTTCTCGAGCTCTTCGGTCAGGCTACTGCTGCATGCAACAATGACTTCAACCAGCTTTTTGTGCCTTTCAGATGTGTTGCTTCGGACGTATACAACAAAAGGCCGATGATATTTGAAAAAGGAGATCTGGGAGATGCTGTCCGAGCTTCCATGAGTTTCCCTGCCATGTTCAAACCCATAGAAATAGATTCGACACTGGTTTACGATGGAGGAATCTACAATAATTTCCCCGTAAATGTAATGGTAAACGATTTTCATCCGGATGTCATTATCGGAAGTGTAGTAAGTTCCAACCCGGGAAAGCCTCAGGAGGGAGATATCATGGGACAGCTGGAAAACATGATTATGCAAAAGACTGATTACTCTCTACCCGACTCATTGGGCATTTTGATGACTTTCAAGTACGATAATGTGAATCTGATGGATTTCGACCGCTTTGACGAACTCCACGACATCGGTTACAACCGTACCATACAGCTCATGGATTCTATTAAGGCACGTATCTCACGACGAATCAATTATCGTCAACTGGAGCTGAAACGTATTGCTTACAAGAAAAATATGCCAGAGCTGCGCTTTCGCGAAATCTCGATTACAGGCGGAAACGAGCAGCAAAAGAAATATATTCGCAAAGAGTTCCATTCATCGGATCACGAAATATTCTCTTTGGAAGACTTACGGAAAGGTTACTTCCGTCTGATGTCGGACAATATGATATCAGAAATCATTCCGCATGCAGTATACAATAAAGTTGATACAACGTTTACCCTACACTTAAAAGTAAAGATTGAAGATGACTTATCGCTCCGTGTAGGAGGAAACGTAGGCTCAAACGGTGCTAACCAAATTTATGTAGGAGCTACCTACCACAACTTGAACAACTTCTCAAAAGAAGTTTCGCTAGACGGACAGTTAGGACAAATTTATAACAATTTACAAATAGCAGGACGCATTGATTTCCCTACCCATATTCCAACATCCTTCCGCCTGGTAGGATCAATCTCTTCATTCGATTATTTTAAGCAAGAAAAACTTTTCTCAAAAGGTAATTCTCCTGTTTTCAATAAAAAGAAAGAGAATTTTGTCAAGCTGCTGGTTTCAATGCCTTTCCTTACACGCCAGAAAGCAGAATTCGGCATCGGAATCGGAAAAATACAAGACCTGTATTTCCAGAACAATGTCATTGACTTCAACAATGACAAAAATGATATCAGCAACTACACTATTTTCGGAGGGTCTGTGGCAATGGACGGAAATACACTAAACAGCAGACAATATGCCACAGCAGGACGCAGAGAGAGACTTGTGGCACATATATACACCGGAACGGAATCATATGAAGCAGGATCAACTCCAGACCCGTATAACGGTACATATAATTATGTCCAGTCCTGGCTGCAATTATCCTATGAAATGGAACGATATTATTCGCTTTCCTCCAAATTCGTATTGGGGAACTATATTCGCGCCTACTATTCTTCACGAATTTCAGCCATAATTATACCGCAACCATGATGCAGGCAGGTGAATTCTCACCTACACCACATAGCAAGATTACGTATAATGAAGCTTTCCGTGCCAATCAGTTCATCGGAGCCGGCATCATGCCTATCTTCCAGATAACACCAGTCTTCCATGCCAGAGCTGAATTTTATGGCTTTGCTCCTATTTTTTCCGATAATGCGTGACGAAGAATCGAAAGCATATTACGGTGAGTTATTCAGCAAAATAGAATATATGGGAGAAATTTCACTTGTTGCCAAACTTCCATTCGGAGCGATAAGCGTTTACCTAAATCACTATAGCTCACCGTCAAACAACTGGAATCTTGGCATTACATTGGGCTGGCAGATATTTAATTCACGATTTATCGAATAAAAAACTTAAAAAAAAGAGCGAAAATATTTGGAAGTTTAGCAGAAACTCTATACCTTTGCACCCGTTAAGAAAAAAGACATGGCCGCGTAGCTCAACTGAATAGAGTAGCTGACTACGGATCAGCCGGTTACAGGTTTGAATCCTGTCGCGGTCACTCTTCTTTCGAAGCAATGAAGATATGGTCGCGTAGCTCAACTGAATAGAGTAGCTGACTACGGATCAGCCGGTTACAGGTTTGAATCCTGTCGCGATCACAAAGAAGGCCATCTTTTCTGATGGTCTTTTCTTGTATTTTCTCTCTTTTTTTAAATTTAAATGGCTCAGTTGTAATTCTTGGGGGAAAATCCCCTGTTAAGCACCTCCGCGCTTCTACAGGTCTACCATTTTTCCGTTCTTATATCTTTGCAGCATATAAAAAAGAAGCATTATGGTTTAGAAGAACTTGGGAACGCTTCTTGGAAGCATTGAAATTATCCTCAATCACGCCTACACCTTCTCCAACGAAACAATGACGACCAACACAACTTCTCACACACCTGAAAAGAACAGTTCATCTTTAAACAAGCGCTTGTTCTTTTTTAAAAAACAAGGCGTTTCAAAGGTTACTAACATACAGATCGACAGGTTAGTAACGTGTCGGGTAACACGTTACTAATGTATCAGGTGAAAGATTAGTAATGTTACGCGTGAAAGATATAGAATCTTACAGGTATAATATATCAAAGAACGAACAGACAGGCATAAAAAAAGACTGGTGTTTTTAATGACGAAACACCAGTCTTATCTAATTAAAAAAATTCCTTTATCAGCATTTAATTTTCAATTCATCCAAAATAGCACGCATCTTTTCAAATGTTGTGATACGAGTCGGTACAAGCGGCAAACGTAATTTATTTTCAATCAGCCCCATTACATTCAACATAGCCTTCACCCCAGCAGGATTACCATCTACGAACAACAGGCTGAATAATTCCGTAAACCTATGATGAATAGTCAATGCATTTGCAAAATCACCCTGTAATGCCAAACGAGTCATACGACTGAATTCACGCGGAAATGCATTACCGATAACCGAGATAACCCCTACAGCACCCAAAGTAATCAAAGGAAATGTAATACCATCATCACCCGAAATCACATCAAAATTAGCCGGTTTATTCTTGATGATATCATCCATCTGAGTAATATTACCCGATGCCTCCTTGATAGCGATAATATTCTTGAAATCGCGTGCCAGACGCAAGGTGGTCTCAGCAGTCATGTTCACACCGGTACGTCCCGGTACATTATAAAGAACCACAGGAAGATCCGTCGCTTCAGCAATCGCTTTATAGTGTTGGTAAATACCTTCCTGGGAAGGTTTGTTATAATAAGGTACAGCAACAAGTACGGCATCAACTCCTGTCATATCATCATTTTTCAGCGTTTCCACAACAGCACGGGTACAGTTGCTGCTAACTCCCAGCAGAATAGGGATACGTCCATTCACTCTTTCGATTATCAAACGTTTTATCTTGTCTTTTTCTTCTTTAGTCAAAGTCGGGGTTTCAGCCGTGGTTCCCAACACGCACAAAAAATCTGTTCCATTTTGAAGCTGGTAATCAACCAGACGAAGTAACGCATCATAATCAACGCTGTCATCTTCCTTGAAAGGAGTAATCAACGCTACTCCCATGCCTTTTAATCTTGTCTGTATCATAAATGAATTATAAATTCTTATTTAATAGCCTACAAAAGTACGAATATTTTCTCTTTTAGCGATAAAAATCACACTATTTTTAGTTTATACTCGCTAAAAAGTCACTCTATCATTTGCAGAAACTCCTCTTCGCTCACAATGGTCACACCCAGTTTCTGCGCTTTCTCCAGTTTACTGGGTCCCATATTGTCACCCGCCAAAACAAAGCTGGTCTTGGACGAAATACTTCCCACATTCTTACCACCATGCTTTTCAATTAACTCCTTATATTCGTCACGCGAATGATGGGCGAAAACCCCACTAATCACAATAGATTTCCCTGCCAATTTGTCAGTGTGTCCCGAAGTATCCTCCTCATCGGCTTCCAATCTCACACCCGCCACACGAAGACGCTCTATAATGTCACGATTCTTCGGATTAGCAAAGTACAACAAGATACTCTGTGCTATTTTTTCTCCGATTTCATCGACATGAATCAAATCATCTAAACTCGCGTCTGCCAAAGCATCCATCGACTTAAAGGATTTCGCCACCTTCTTCGCCACAGTTTCACCCACAAAACGGATACCCAATGCAAAGAGCACCCTTTCAAACGGCACTTCTTTGGACTGCTCTATACCTTTTATTATATTCTCAGCGGATTTTTCTCCCATACGTTCCAGGTTGATGATATCCGATGTTTTTAAAGTATACAGATCGGCAACATCACGTATCAATCCTTCCTGGTAAAACTGATCTACCGTTTCCGGACCGAGTCCATCAATATCCATAGCCCTACGGCTGATAAAATGTTCTATTTTTCCCTTGATCTGTGGGGGGCAAGCGGCATCATTGGTACAATAATAAGCAGCTTCACCTTCATAGCGCACCAATTTACTGCCACACTCGGGGCAATAAGTAATAAACTTTACTTTATCACCTATCATAATACGGGCGTTCTTGTCCACACCTACAATTTTTGGAATAATCTCGCCCCCTTTTTCTACATAAACCATATCGCCGATATGCAAATCCAGCCCTTCTATGATGTCTGCATTATGGAGCGAAGCACGCTTTACCACGGTTCCGGATAGCTGTACGGGATCCAGATTGGCCACCGGAGTCACAGCACCTGTTCTTCCCACTTGATAGGTCACCTTGTTCAAAACGGGTAAGTGCCTGTTCGGCCTGAAACTTGTATGCAATGGCCCATCGGGGTGATTTTGCCGTAAAACCCAAATTACGCTGCTGTCGCAAAGAATTCACTTTCAGTACTATTCCGTCCGTAGCTACAGGCAGATTCTTACGCTCCACATCCCAGTATTTGATGAAATCAAATACTTCCTGCAATGTTTTGCATTTGCGAGTAAGATCAGAAATTTAAATCCCCATTTCTCCGCTTCTTTCAATTTCATAATGACCGTCGCACGGCAAATTATCTCCAAGCAAATAATAAAGGTATGCATCCAGCTTGCGGGATGCCACAATGGCAGAATTCTGCAACTTCAATGTTCCCGAAGCTGCGTTGCGGGGATTAGCGAACAACGGTTCTTCGCGGGCTTCTCGTTCTTTGTTCAATTCCTCAAACACCACCCAAGGCATCAAAATCTCCCCACGAATTTCAAATGCTTCAGGATACCCCTTTCCATGCAACACCAAAGGGATACTGCGGATGGTCTTCACATTGCCTGTCACATCATCTCCTTGCACGCCATCACCACGCGTCACAGCACGCACCAATTTCCCGTTCTCGTAAGTCAGCGAAATAGAAGTACCATCGTATTTCATTTCACAACAAATCTCAAAATCTTCGTTCAAGGACTTCTTTACCCTGTCATAAAACTCGGTTACTTCCGTTTCCGAATAGGTGTTAGTCAATGAAAGCATGGGATATTTATGTACCACCTGCATGAAGTTTTTGTTTATATCACTTCCCACACGCTATACTGGGCGAGTTCTCATCTCTATGTTCCGGATGTTTTTCTTCCAGATCCTGAAGTTCACGCATCAGCTTGTCAAACTCCTGGTCTGTAATCTCAGGCGCATTCAATACATAATAATTATAGTTATGTCGATGAAGCTCCTCGCGCAATTGGTCTATTCTTTCTATTTCTGTCATATATATAAAGGTAGTTTTCCCGCAAAAATAGCTATTTTTTGAATGAAAAACACCTTCCGGCAAAGAGGAATTTTGCTACTTTTGCAAAAAATAACCGAATATGAGAATAGACATCATTACCGTTTTACCCGAGATGCTGGAAAGCTTCTTCAACTGCTCTATCATGAGCCGTGCGCAGAAAAAAGGAATTGCAGAAATACATATACATAATTTACGCGATTATGCATACGACCGTTATCGCAAAGTAGATGATTATCCCTTCGGTGGATTTGCCGGTATGGTGATGAAGATTGAACCAATAGACCGATGCATCTCAGCTTTGAAAGCAGAACGCGAGTACGATGAAATTATATTTACATCTCCAGATGGAGAACAGTTTAACCAGCCGATGGCCAACTCACTTTCACTCGCAAAGAATTTAATTATTCTATGTGGTCATTTTAAGGGTATAGACTATAGAATACGTGAACATTTCATTACGAAAGAAATCAGTATCGGTGACTATGTTTTGACAGGTGGGGAGTTGGCTGCCGCCGTTATCGCCGATGCCGTAGTTCGTATTATTCCCGGGGTCATTTCTGACGAACAATCGGCATTGTCCGATTCTTTTCAAGATAATCTGTTAGCAGCTCCTGTATATACCCGTCCTGCAGAATACAAAGGATGGCAAGTTCCCGATGTGTTGTTATCCGGACACGAGGCAAAGATTAAAGAATGGGAGCTTCAGCAGTCATTAGAAAGAACACAGCGGCTAAGACCCGATTTGCTAAAATAAAAAATATATATAAAAAATAAAGAGATAAAAGCCTTATGATGAACATGGCTTTTACCTCTTTGCTTTTGTTTATATCATACCTGAAAAGATGTTCTCTCTTTAATATAACCTAAGTCCATCTTCCTTTTCCTTATATATTGATAAAGCTTTTTCAAGTGTTTTTCTACTCCATTTTTTCAAAAACAGCCATTTCATCGAAAAAAAATAATTGAAGTTATCATTTTATACCCATGCAATAAGTTGTAACAACAACCATTTTTATACTCGTTCTATCTAGAGAAGGTTATAAAAAAGGCCCTGCAAGAAATGCTTCAATTTATTCATCTACACTCTCGCAGGGCTATAATTTAAAAGATAAAATTTTCAGATTTCTAAAGCGCCTATTATATCTTTTACAGATGTATATCCATGACGTTCCAAATAGTCATTTATTCCTTCTGAAACTTTGACAGTAATAGCTGGGTCTATGAAGTTGGCAGTACCTATCTGTATTGCGGTGGCACCTGCCAACATAAACTCCACAGCATCCTTCCAGCCCATGATACCCCCTAGTCCAATGACAGGAATATTTACTGCTTTAGCGACTTGCCATACCATACGCAATGCGATTGGTTTCACAGCTGCACCACTCATGCCGCCGGTAATAGTGGAAAGTACAGGCCGACGCTTTTCAGCATCGACAGCCATCCCCAGCAGGGTATTGATCAGAGATACACTGTCCGCACCGGAAACCTCGGCCGCACGTGCTATTTCTGTGATGTCTGTCACATTGGGAGATAATTTTACGATCAGCGTCTTTTTATACACATTACGTACAGCTTTTACAACCTCGGAACACCCGCATGCGGAAACCCCGAAGGCCATACCGCCCTGCTTTACATTAGGGCATGAGATATTCAATTCTATAGCGGGAATATTATCCAGATCATTGATGATCTCGGCAGTCTTCACATAATCCTCTACAGCAGATCCGGATACATTAACGATCATATTAGTATGGATATCCCTTATCTGTGGATAGATATGTTCAACAAAATAATCCACCCCTTTATTCTGTAACCCTACCGCATTAAGCATCCCCATAGGGGTCTCTGCCATACGTGGGTAAGGATTACCCTCACGATGATGAAGGGTAGTCCCTTTTACAATGATGCCACCAATTTTTTCGAGGTCTACAAAGTCCTCAAATTCTTTTCCGTATCCAAAGGTACCCGATGCTGTCATAACCGGGTTACAAAGCTTTAAATCGCCGATATTTACACTTAAATCTGCCATAATAGTTTCTTTATATTAAATACAGGACCCTCTTTACAAACACACAAATGCCCTTCGTCCGTGTTCTCCACACAGCATAAGCATGCACCGACACCACAAGCCATCCTATTTTCCAGTGAAACCTCACATTCTATTCCATGAACTTTGGCGTATTTAGCTACCGAAATCATCATGGGTTTTGGACCACAGGTGTATATCATATCAAACCGATCTGTATGCAAGATGCTATGCTGTGTCACATAGCCTTTCTCGCCCATACTTCCATCTTCAGTTGTTGTATACACCTTACCTAATTTCTCAAAATACTCCAGCTGCAACAGATCTTTGGATGAACGTGCGCCTAGCAGGAAAGCAGGCGTACATCCCATTTTCACTAACTCAGCACCGAGCATCAACATCGGGGCGGTACCCACACCACCGCCAACCAGTAGCGGCTTTACCTTTGTCACATTCCGGGGCATTGTAAATCCATTGCCGAGAGGCATCACCACATTAACAATATCTCCTTGTTTCACAGTGGCTAGTTTGCGAGTGCCATCGCCAACTAATTGCACCAGGAACCAAACTTCATTGGTTGTTTTATCCACATAATTAATAGAAATAGGACGGCGGAGAAAAGTTGTATTGGAACCGTCAATACGTATCTCAGCAAACTGACCCGGCAGCATCTCGGGCAATGGGTTGGCATGAGTCAATTTTATCAGAACATAATTGGCATGCAATTTTATGTTCTGTGTAACCACAAGGTCTAAAATATATTTTTTCATGAAATAAAATTGGGTAAATTCATTTTCTATGCAAAGATACACGAATTTACCCAAATCTTATTCTGCTAACCGGCATTTTAGTGGATTCCCACCCTAATTTTCAGGCTTGAACGTTTCATAAGTCCCATTATCAAAGAATATTCTTATTTCAGTGATTTTTTTGGCAGGTATTTCCACATACTTAATTTCCTCACGCACAATCTCTTTAGGAGAATAAAGTGGTGTTTTAACCTCATTTTCCTTGCGATATTCCGGAGAAACTGGACGTTCGGGCGTAAATAATGAATTCTCATCAAACAAAGAAGGCGTATAATGAATGTTATTGTCTGAATCAACATCCGTTTCCATTTGTCCTTCACCATAGAGTAACCAGTCTAAACTGATATAGTCACACGCTTTGTGTATTTTCATGACGACTTCCAAGCTAGGATTATTCCTACCACTAAGAATATGGGAAAGAGAGGAAGGTGAAATTCCAATCTTCTCTGCAAATTGAGCTGCAGTCATATCTTCTTTCTGGATTATTTGAGCGATTCTTTCCTTCATTTACAAAAGTATAAGGCAAAATTTACAGATACAAAGTAATTAATATAATTCATAAATGCAAATTTACAATATGGAAATGTATATCTTACAAAAGTAAAGTATGAGTATATTATTGGAATAAATTAAGATTTACACACGTAAACCGCTCCTAAAAATACTATAATTATCACTTTATGCATGACTATATAAAATACTGATTATCTATAATATATACACAACAAAAATGATATATTTACAAATAAATATGATTATATAAGCAAATAAATGCATACAAGTTATTAACCACTTTATCGACAAGATATAAAACACTGGTTTCAAGACATATTATCGTAATAAAATAAGAGATAAATTAATTATTCATATACATTTATATATGTAATCTTCACTCTTGACTACTACCTTGTTTATATTTGTATTATTTACATTGTTAAACCTGCAAAGCTTATAATATCTCCTATATTAGGAAAGTTTACAGATGTAAGATTACAAAATTAAATTATAATTATTTCTAAAAGTGAATTTTCTCTGTTTTACGCTCCAGCTTGATCCTATGAATATTTTGTTTTCCTATTTTACAAGTATCAATGTATTTTTCATGGTAAAGACAAGAACTCCCCATCCAAGTTTTAGCCCATTTTCGCTTTATGGGATTCATAGATAATGAGAATCATAGAATGCACGATAAGAGGACAAAGTATGGATTCAAAATTTAAACTAACGTATGAATTTACAAAAAATAAATTGTCGCTGTTTACTTGCTTCATCTGCATTCTTTCCATTCTTCTTATTCATTTTACTCCGAAAAGGCTAAATACTGCCATTATTCATGTACAAACAGACATTCCCTTTTAAAATACGCGATTCTAAGAAGGCGAAAAAATGGTCTATCAATCTAGGAATAAGCAAGTTAATACTATTTTTCTCATCATCCATCTCTCATCATCTAGAAAAATAGAGAACAAAAACATAACTGTAGCATTAAATGAGGTAATAATAAAAGTATGAATGTAAAATATTATTCTCAATTGAGTCATCAACAGGATTTCTGCTAAGAGAAAGGATAAAAAGAATCCCGACACTTAAAAAAACAAAAGCATCGGGATAGCGGAATCTTGTTTGACCTCGTTAGTTAATGAAGAATTTTGTATACAAGTTCTCGCAGCAAATCTCCATCCTCCAAAGATGGATTACCCACTCCTTTTGATTTTGCATCACAGTAACGAATCTCACCAATAATTTGCATCACCTTTACTCCGCTATATTTTCTCATAGCAGCCATATAGTCTTTAGATTGCCATGGTGATTTAAGCCCCAGCTGATTGGCTATACCCTGCTCTGACTTATCAGGAGCATAATATGCAAGCATCAAATTAGAGAAGAAATTGAATAACACAGACAAGGTCATTTGCAAAGGATTTGTTTTGGGGTTCTCCTCAAAATATTTTATTATCTGATTAGCCTTGAAAACATCCTTTGCCACCAAAGCATTCCTAAGTTCAAAATTATTATAATCCTTACTTATGCCAATGTTACGTTCTATTTGTTCAGGAGTAATCCGCTTTTGCTCTCTTGGAAGCGTGATAATTAATTTTTTCCAACTCTCCGGCCATACGGCTTAAATCTGCTCCAACAAATTCCGCCATCATTTCTGAAGCCTTAGGCTCTATTTCTACCGAACGACGTTTCAAGTAAGAAGATATAAAGCCAGGAAGCTGAGCATCCTTAATCTTTTTCGATTCGAAAAGGACACCTACTTTCTCTATTTCAGCTGCCAATTTTTTTCTTCTATCCAATGTACCATGTTTATGGCATAACACCAGAATTGTAGAATCCAAAGGTTTCTGGAGATAATAAGCAAGCTCTTCAATATTCTTTATATTCTGAGCTTCTTTTACTATTACAACTTGATATTTGGACATCATGGGATAACGCTTGGCTGCATTGATAACAGTCGCGATATCTGTATCAGCCCCATAGACAATAGTCTGATTGAATTCTTTTTCATTTTCATTTAACACCGTTTGTGCTATATACTCAGATATCCGATCTATATAATAAGATTCTTCACCCATTAGATAATAAACAGGCTTATAGATACGGTTTTTCAGTTCACGGGCTATTTCTTCGTATGTTGTTTCTTTTGCCATACACAGTAAAATTACCAGTCAAATTTTAAGTGCTTGACTGTTTTCTTTTCCTCAATAATCATTTGTAATGAAGCAATACCAATCTCCACATGCTCCTCTACATATTGCTGCGTTACAATACTGTCGCTTTTCTCCGTCTTCACCCCTTCAGGAATCATCGGCTGGTCGGATACCAGAAGTAATGCTCCAGTAGGAATATGATTGTAAAAACCGGTAGTAAACAGCGTAGCCGTTTCCATATCCACACACATGGCACGCGTTTTAAGGAGATACTTTTTTAAACCCCTCATCATGCTCCCATATACGGCGGTTGGTAGTATATACCGTTCCGGTCCAATAATCGCGGGCATGGTCGCGGATAGCCGACGAGACGGCACGCTGCAACATAAATGCAGGTAACGCAGGTACCTCAGGCGGATAATAATCATTGGATGTTCCTTCTCCACGAATAGCTGCAATGGGCAGAATCAGATCTCCCAACTTATTTTTCCTATCTATGCCCCCACATTTACCTAAAAACAAACATGCTTTAGGCTGGATGGCCCCTAGCAAATCCATAATGATAGCAGCATTGGGACTTCCCATGCCAAAATTAATAATAGTGATTCCTTCCGCATGTGCCGAAGTCATATTGGCATCACGTCCTAATACCGGCACATTAAATTTGTCGGCAAAAAGTTCCACATATTTATTGAAATTGGTCAGAAGGATGTATTCTCCGAAATCATTCAAGCTTCTTTTTGTGTAGCGGGGAAGCCAGTTTGCTACAATTTCCTCTTTTGTTTTCATAATCTTTTGTATTTTTGCATCGGTTATTACCGAGTTACACTTATGCAAATTTACTAAATGTTATCATTAAACTTACCATCCTACGAAATTAAAATCGCGGAGCGAAATGGAAAAAATGTTATTTTCGATATGCTCCGCAAGAGATATGTCGCCCTTACTCCGGAAGAATGGGTAAGACAACATTTTGTTCATTACCTGACGGATTATAAAGGATATCCGAAGGGATTACTGGCCAACGAAATACAACTAGACTTAAACGGAACAAAAAAACGTTGTGATACTGTGCTCTACAACAAAGATCTAAGTGCCAAACTGATTGTGGAGTACAAAGCTCCACATATAGAAATCACACAAACAGTATTTGATCAGATAACCAGGTATAACATGGTTCTGAAAGTTGATTATCTGATTGTCAGCAACGGATTGAATCATTACTGCTGCCATATTGATTACAATACAAAAACATATCTTTTTCTACCAGAGATTCCCCACTATTCAGAACTGTAGATATATAAAAAACATTCTAAGCAACATCTCCTTACAAGATCTTGCTCAGAATGTGATGAAATTCTTTTTCCACAAAGAAAAAGATACTGCTTCAGGCGATATTATCTCTTGACAGTTTCCAAGTGCTGTTCAGCAATCACACCTGCCAATTCAGGGTCAATCATGATACGACCACAATATTCACATACGATAATTTTCTTACGCATACGGATATCAAGCTGTTTCTGGGGCGGAATCTTGTTAAAACAACCACCACATGCATCACGCTGAACATACACAATTCCCAATCCATTTCGAGAATTTTTACGGATACGTTTAAACGCCTGCAACAGACGCGGTTCGATAGTTGTTTCCAATACTTTTGCTTTCTCTCTCAGCTTTTCTTCTTCCTGCTTGGTTTCAGAAACAATTTCTTCCAATTCGGATTTCTTCGCTTCCAAGTCCTTCTTTCTTTCATCCAAGTCTTGATTACTGTGCTCTATCTCCTCGCTCTTTGCTTTTTCCGCTGCAATATATTCCTTTATGCGTTTCTCGCAAAGCTCGATTTCCAATGACTGGAATTCAATTTCCTTTGTCAACACATCATATTCGCGATTATTACGCACATTATCCTGCTGAGCTTTATATTTTTCAACAGAAGTCTTAGCTGTCTCAATTTCAATTTTCTTAGTCGCAATGTTTGATTTCAGTTCCTCGATATCAGCTTTAATTTTCTCGATACGAGTACTCAAACCGGCGACCTCATCTTCAAGGTCTTGAACTTCAAGAGGAAGTTCCCCTCTCAGGGTCTTAATCTTATCGATTTCAGACAACATGGTCTGCAACTGATACAAAGCCTTCAGCTTTTCTTCCACTGTTAATTCGCTCGGGTCTTTCTTTGCTTCTCTAGCCATAGTTTTTTCTTACAAATATTTAATAGGATTTGTATTTACCCGGGTTATCTGGACTTCCAGTTCCGGAAACATCTCCTGCATGATTGAATAAAATATTTCTTTTGTATACTGCTCACTCTCATAATGACCTACTTCAGCTACCAGAATATTATTCTCGTAATTGAAATAATCATGATATTTCACTTCACCCGTGATAAATACATCAGCATCGGCACTTACCGCTTTAGGCAATAAAAAATGCTCCAGCACCACCGCATAACGCTACTTTCTGTATCAAACGACCAGATAAACGAGTATGTCGCAGACAGCCCACTTCGAACGTCTTCTTGATGCGTTTCAAGAAATCCAGTTCGGTTTCAGGTTCTTCCAATTCTCCGATCACCCCCGAACCTACTTGTGTCCAAGTATTTTTCAACGGATAAAAATCAAAAACCGGTTCTTCATAAGGATGTGTTGCCAATAATGCTTTTACCGCCATAGCCTTTTTAAAAG
>ENA-OQBV01000418-OQBV01000418.1-human-gut-metagenome-genome-assembly--contig:-NODE-418-length-23961-cov-3.770832_pt1 | contig 23961 bp, 22 predicted proteins | sample MGYA00242750_ERZ504559 | MGnify/ENA primary metagenome ERZ504559 (study PRJEB26092, sample SAMD00036230) | human gut metagenome | host: Homo sapiens | study: EMG produced TPA metagenomics assembly of... | reverse complement strand
GACATGACGTCCTGATGGTCACCAAAGATACACAATGCGTGTGAAGCCAATGTACGAGCCGATACGTGGAATACGCAAGGCAGGAATTCACCGGCAAATTTTGTACATGTTAGGGGATCATCAGCAACAGACCCTGAGATGCAGTGTAAGTGGTAGTCAACGCACCTGCCTGAAGAGAACCATGAACAGCACCTGCTGCACCGCCTTCTGACTGCATTTCTTGTACCAAAACTGTTTCGCCGAAGATGTTTTTACGACCTGCGGCAGCCCATTCGTCTACGTATTCAGCCATAGTAGACGACGGAGTGATGGGATAGATAGCAGCTACTTCAGAGAACATATATGAGATATGTGCTGCTGCCTGGTTACCATCACAAGTGATGAATTTTTTTTGTTTAGTCATACAATTACTAATTATTAGGTAATAAAATCTATTCTCTATCTCTTAATATAAAAAGCCGAAAAGCCATAATGGGATCATATTTCCGTGTCCTAATTCCAATTTGTGTAGGGCATAATACACGTTTGGATTATTTTTGAACTTGCACCCTTCTGCGCAAATACGGAAATGCAGTCCGTTGTCTACCATAAATGAAGTGCCTTTATCGCCTTTATATAGTTTATGGTCCTTATACAGGGTATTCATGAAAAATGTATCCAGTACATCCTGTTCTTCGACCTTTACCGGATAAATGGAGTACATCAGGTTGGTGTTGTGCATCATCAGTTTGGAAGGTTTCTTGGGAAATTCCTCTCCCTTGGGATAAACCATATTGATAAGACGCGCATCTGCCAGATACTTAATGTAATTCATCACCGTGGCACGTGAAGTTTGAATCTCCGTGGCCAGCTGGCTGACGTTCGGAGCAACGGGTCCGTCCACAGCTAGCAAATATAGTAATTTTTTTATCTTTGAAAGATATTTCAGCTCAATTTGTTTGATAAGAAGTATATCTACTTCTATCATCATATTCATGGTTTTTAGCAGATTCTCCGAAAAGTTACGTTTTTCCAGGAAGAATGGGTAGAAACCGTGATGCAGATAGTCTTGAAAATAATCCAAGGGCTTCACGTTGCGCAGGATGGTTTTCGCTATCTGTTCGTGATTCTCCAAAATTTCTTGTAAGGTATAGGCACGGAAATAATTGCCGCTTTGCAAATTCAGATATTCGCGGAATGAGAAACCTCTCAGATAGTATACCTTGACAATGCCGCTCAGTTCTGGATTTTCTTCTTTCAGTCGCATCACAGATGATCCGGTGAATATAATCTTCAGAGTAGGAAACATTTCATAGCAAGCACGCAGGTCGTGGCTCCATTCGGGATACTTAAACACTTGGTCTATCAACAAAACTTTTCCTCCTCGTTTTACGAATTCTGCGGCAAACTCCACTAATGTATATTTAGAGAAGTAAAAGTTATTCATGTTGATGAACAGACATGAGTGATCCGTTCCGAACTTTTCTTTTGCATATTGCAGGAGGAAAGTCGTTTTCCCTACGCCACGAGTACCCTTGATACCGATCAGTCTGTCATTCCAGTCTATCTCGTCCATCAAGTCCCGGCGAACAGGAGCATTTGTATGTTCCACCAGATAACTGTGTGTTCTGTAAAAGGTTTCCATGGTTGCTTTTTTTATCGGCTGCAAATATAGCAATACTAATTCAAATTGCAAACTGGAGATAGCAAAATATTATTTTTTTTCTACTAAAAGACGGACAAGAGAAATGGTTTGTACTCTAAAACATTTATCTTTGTGTCCGGAAATGGAAGCGCTTTATTTATTCAATCCGGAAAATGATATGGCATTAGCTTGTGGTGATCCTTATTATATGGCACCTGCCAGTGCACGACGAATGGCGGCCGAGCTATCCATGTTGCCTGCATGGTATGCAGAAGAGGGAGGAACTGTGTGGCTGGATTCTGCTCAGCGTATGAAAACAATGGAAAGACAATCTTTTTTGCCGCTTTCGGTCAATTGGGTTTTAGAATTCGTACCCATTTATAATAAGGTGATTCCTTGGGGATGGAATCCGTCTTTGGTGCGTCGTTTGCAGGAAGCTGGATTTCCTGATACAGCATATCCTTCAGTAGAGCGTATGAAGCGTATCCGTCAAATATCCGGACGTCAGACGGCTGTAAAAGTGTTACGCCGCCTATGTAGACATATAGGTGGGAATATTCCCATATTGGGGGAGGCTTTTGTATTGTCGTCAATAGAGGAAGTGAAGGCTTTTGTGTTGTCTCATTCTCGTGCTTTGTTAAAAGCGCCATGGTCTGGTAGTGGAAGAGGGATACAATATGTTTCAGGTAGTTTTCCCATCCCTCTGGAAGGGTGGATTCGACACATACTTACCACTCAGCATGAGGTGATAGGAGAACCTTTTTATGATAAGCTTTTGGATTTTGCCATGGAGTTTTTTGCAGACGAGTGGGGACAGGTACATTTTATAGGGTATTCCTTATTTGAAACGGATAAGAGAGGTGTTTATAAAGAAAACTTGTTGGCGGCGGATCGGGTTATTGAAGCGAGGATATCCACTTATGTTTCTGCGGAAATCTTACATCAGGTTGGGAGGGCGTTACAGGTAGAGTTGGCAGAGGTGATAAAAGGGAGTTACGAAGGCTATCTGGGGGTGGATATGATGATATGCCGTACCCAAAATAGCGGGTATGCCATTCATCCGTGTGTGGAAATAAATCTTCGTATGAATATGGGAGTGGTAGCACGCTTGATATATGATAACTATGTGTGTGATGGCGTGCAGGGACGATATGTTATAGAATATTATGCAAAGCCTGGTGAGGCATGGCATTCTCATCTTGCGCTTCAAGAAAAGTATCCTTTATATCTGGAGAATGGAAAAGTGAAGTCGGGTTATTTTGTCACTTACACCGGTAGAGAACAATACGTCCTATCAGGCATATATCTTAATTTGATTTTCCGGATAAAGGAAGATACAGAAAAGAGGGGATGGTTACCATCCACCCCCTAATGCTTTTATACAATTTTACTAATGTAATCTGTTTGTCTCTTATTGCATTGCTTAATCCTATTTGTGCGTCGAAATAGCTACGTTGTGCATCCAATACATCTAGATAGCCTATTACTCCATTGATGTATTGCAATTGGGCCAGTTCCATTGTTGCTTTAGAGGAACGTTCCAGTTGCAGGCGCGATTCGTAGATATCTTTTATCTTATTGAAGTCCACAATGGCATTGCGGGCCTCTTTGAATTGCAGTCAGCACTGATTTTTCATAGCTGTAGCATTTCCTGTTCGTATGCGGCCTTTTTGGCCTGTAGGGTTGCTCTGTATTTTCCCATGGCGAAGAGAGGAGTTAGAAGATTGCCACTGATATAATGAATGGGCGATTTGAAGAAATCAGAGAATTCTTCACTTTCTACGCCATATTGTGCTGTGAGGCTAAGTCGTGGGAACATATTGGTATAGGCAATACCTACACTGGCATTGGCTGCTATTAATTTCTGTTCTGCTTCACGTACATCGGGACGACGTTCCAGCAGAGTGGAGGGTAGACCTACTGGTAATGTTTCAGGTAGTTTTACTTCTTCGGGTAGAATGGAACGCTGTATGCGGTGCGGGTATTCGCCTGCTAAAAATGCAATATCATTTTCTTTCAATGAAATTTTCCTTTCTAGTTCAGGAACTAAAGTTGCGGTACGTGCATACTCCACTTGTGCCTGTTGATAAGAAGTTTCTGAAGTTAGTCCTCCTTCAAAACGAAGTTTTGCCAAGCGTACTCCTTCTTTACGGGCATAGAGTGTTTGACGAACAATGTTCAGCTCATTGTCTAATGCGACCAATTCAAAATAGGCTTGTGCCACTTCGGACACAATACTCATTTTCAAGGCACGTTGCGCCTCGATGCTTCCCAGGAATTGTGCTATGCTTTTGTCTTTTGCCCAACGCAGGTTACCCCATAGGTCTAATTCCCAAGTTACGGTAAGTTTACCACCCAGTTCGGGGTCATTTTTATAGTTGTTACCACCATAATTACTTCCTTCTTTTTGAGCATAAGCGCCTCCGTTCAGTTGGGGGAAAAGGTTGGCAAAGTCTATGCGCTTCATTGCGGCAAGTTCTTTTACACGTGCCGCAGCAATTTTCATGTCTTTGTTGTTATCCAACGTTTTTTCTATCAAGCTTTGCAAGGTTGTGTCCGTATAGATTTCCCACCACTGCATATCGGCAATAGATAATGTATCCTGTTGTCGTAGCGTATCTAATTGTTGGGGCAGATGCAAGTCGGGACGTGTGTAGTGCTTACCTAATTGGCAAGAAGTCAGCAAAGTCATTCCTGATACGGCTATATATAATAATGTATGTTTCATCATTTCTTTCGTCTTTTTATATCCTTATTTTTGTTTCATTTTCGCTTTCATCTTGTATATCAGTACAAAGAAGAAAGGTACTAACAAAATTCCCACAGTTACAGCAAAGATCATTCCGAAGAATACACCTGTACCAATAGCTTGACGGCTGGCTGAACCTGGCCCGCTGGCGATAACCATAGGTAACATACCTAAGATGAATGCCAATGAAGTCATCAAAATAGGTCGAAAGCGGAGTTGTGAAGCATGGAGTGCAGCTTGTACCACATCTATTCCTCTGTCCACTTGTTCTTTGGCAAACTCTACAATAAGAATTGCATTTTTGGCGGCCAGTCCTACCAACATCACCAATCCGATCTGGAAATAGACATCATTCTCCAACCCACAGCCCCATACACCTAGATAGGCACCTAATGCGGCTACAGGTAAAGAGAGTAATACTGCAACCGGTACCATCCAGCTTTCGTATAAGGCAGCAAGGAACAAAAACACGAACATGAACACTAATGCCAGCACCATACCGGTCTGTCCACCTGCTTGTTTTTCCTGGAAAGATAGTCCGCTCCATTCTACACCGATATTTTCTGGTAGGTGTTCGCGAGCTATTTGTTCGATAATTTCCATGGCCTGTCCTGAACTGTAACCATCTGCGGCCTCACCGCGAATCACAGAACTGTTGAACATATTAAAACGTTTGATGCTGCCCGGACCTGTGGTATACGAAGTGGTACCCAACGAGGTGAGCGGTATCATGGCATTGTCTGTACCCCGTACAAAAAATAGGTTGATATTCTCCTTATGTTCCCGGTAGGGTGCTTCTGCTTGAATATATACACGGTAGATACGATTAAACATATTGAAATCGTTTACATATACCGAACCTGTATAAGCTTTCATGGTCGAGAATACATCTGCTAAAGGTACTCCTGCGAATTTTACTTTGTCACGGTCTACATCGAAATAAAGTTGGGGGATGTCCGCTTGTAAAGCCGAGGATAAACCTGATAATTCCTTACGTTTTGATGCATAATACATCAATGTATCCGTAGCTTGTACCAAATTTTCAAAAGTGGCATCTCCACGTGCTTCCAGTTGCATCTCGAAACCACCCGAACTGCCCAATCCCGGAATAACGGGAGGGGTGGAAAGATATACCTTGCATTCGGGTATTGCGACATGTCTTTTTTTACCTGTGCCATAATATCGTCAATAGTTTGCGAGTCACGTTCCTCCCAAGGTTTTAAGATGATAGTCAGTTCACTTCGTGCCTGACTGGTCCCTACACGCGGACTGCTTCCTGCCACGCTTTGTACATATTCCACTGCCGGATTTTCCATCAGGTATTCCACAGCACGTTCCGTCACGATACGTGTACGTTCCAACGTTGCACCTTCGGGCAGTTCCAACTCTATTTTAAAAATATCCTTGGTCTTCGATGGGGAGGAAGCTGGTGGGAATAATGCGATGGATTAACAGGATGGCGATCAATACCATGCCGAATGTGCTCAGTACCCGACGCGGGTGTTTCACAATGTGCTTGATGAGTCCTACATATTTATGATTGCCGATAGCCAGCCACTTATTGATACGGCGGAATATGATATTCTTTTTCTTGTTCGGATCTTCCGGTTTCAGAATAAGTGAACACATGACTGGACTCAGTGTCAAAGCTACTACCGTAGACAGTAATACAGATACTACGATGGTTACCGTAAACTGGCGATAAAGTTGTCCGGTAATTCCACCTAGAAAACTTACGGGAACAAATACTGCTGCCAGTACCAAAGAAGTGGCGATAATGGCTCCTGTAAGTCCTTCCATAGCTTTCTTGGTAGCTTGGTAGGGAGATAGTTTCTCCTCTTCCATGATACGCTCCACATTCTCTACTACCACGATAGCATCGTCCACCACAATACCGATGGCAAGTACCAATCCCAACAGGGTCAGGATATTAAGCGAGAATCCGAAAATCAACATAAATCCAAAAGTTCCAATCAGTGAGATAGGTACGGCAACTAGTGGGATAACTGTTGCACGCCAGCTTTGGAGTGAAAGGTATACTACGATGATAACCAGTATCAGGGCTTCAAACAGTGTTTTGTACACTTCATGAATGGATTCCGAAATATACGTAGTCATATCGAAAGGTATCTCGTAACTCATTCCTTCGGGAAAATTCTTGCTGATTTCCTCCATAGCTTCTTTCACGCTTTTTGCTACTTCCATAGCGTTGGCTCCTGGTAACATATAGATGGCCAATACCGCTGCATTTTCTTTGTTGATGGCACTCTCGGTATTGTATGATTGTGCTTCGAGTGAGATGCGGGCCACATCACGCAAACGGATGATGGAACCATCGGCATTAGCACGGACTACGATTTCCTCAAACTGGCTTACGGTAGATAGACGTCCCTGAGTAGTGATGGGAATGGTTACGTCTAATCCTTGTACGGGTTGTTGTCCCAGTACACCGGCTGCTGATTCTCGATTTTGGTCTTTTAGTGCATTCTGCAAGTCGGCTACAGTCAGACCGAAATTGGCCAGTTTGTCGGGTTGTACCCAGATTTGCATGGCATAATATCGGCTTCCGATGTTTGAAACACGTCCTACGCCAGGGATACGGCGGATTAGGTCCAGCACATTCAGAGTGGCAAAGTTGCTAAGGTATATTTCATCGAACTTCGGGTCGGTAGAGGTAAGGCATAGGGTCAGCAATTGACTGGCAGCCTGTTTCTCTACCGAAATACCATTTTGTATAACTTCTGCTGGGAGGCGTGATTCTGCTAACTTGATACGGTTCTGTATTTCCACTGCCGCTAGATCGGGATCTGCCGAGATATCAAAAGTGACGGTGGCTGAAAAACCTCCCGAATTGGAACTTATTTGATTCCATGTAAAGCATTCCTGGGGTACCGTTCAATTCCTGCTCTATAGGAGTGGCTACAGCCTGTGATACTGTCAGGGCACTGGCACCCGGATAGGATGCGCTGATTTTCACTACCGGCGGAGTAATCTGCGGATATTGGTCAATGGGTAGCATCGTGAGACCGATGATACCGACAATGACTATTAATATGGAGATGACAGCTGAAAATACCGGTCTGTCTATAAAGAAACTAACTTTCATAATGTCTATTGTTTTTTTTGAATGCGTAAATTTTCCTCCATAGGGGAATTCGTATTCGGGAGTGAAATTATCCGATCGTACTTCTTCCTCCGTTTTTTTTGTCCTCTACGGCAGGACTTACTTTTACTTTCATGCCTGGATTCAGCTTGTGGTATCCTTCTATGACAATGTCTTCTCCGGGGGCCAAGCCTCTTTCCACCACTACTTGATTTTTGGAATTTCAGGACCCTAATTTCAATGAAACGTCTCTCTACTGTAGAATCTTTGCGCATTACATAAATATAGGCGCCACCTTTTTCTATGATAACGGACTTTAACGGGACTACCGTAGCACTCTCTCTGACATCCAATAATAGTTTTACTTTGGTGAACTGCCCAGGAAGTAATACCCGTTCTGGATTCGGCATTTCGGCACGTACGGAGAATGTACCTGTGCGTGGATCAACTTGCGGTTCGGCAAAGTCTACTAGTCCTTTGTATGGATAAATAGTATTATCTGCCAAAGTAATGGATACATTGGGTTGCCAGGAGCGGGTGGAGTCTTTTTGACCTAAGTTCACATTACGTTCTTTACTTTTCAGATAGTCTAGAGCAGTCATGCTGAAATCCACTAATACAGTATCACTTTTTACTATGGTAGCAAGCAATGATTTGCCACCCGGACCGACTAATGTTCCTAAATCTACGTGACGTTCACTGATATGCCCTGCTAATGGAGAACGAACTATAGTATAACCTAGTTCCAGTTCTGCTTGATCAAGATCGGCACTACTCATAGCTACCGACGCTTCTGCTGTTTCATATGCAGCAGTAGCATTGTCCAAGTCCAACTGGCTGGCAGCGTTTTGTTCATATAGCGGACGGATACGTTCTAAGTCGCGTTTTGCTTTTTGTGCTTGTGCCTCATCCTTTTTCAATTGGGCGCGCGCTTTGTCAGCTTTGGCCCGATATTGATCTTGATTGATAACAAACAGCACTTGATTTTTAGTGACATATGTACCTTCTGCGAAAAGCATTTGTTCTAAATATCCCTCTACTCGGGCACGTACTTCAACGAATTGCTGTGCACGTACGCGTCCTACATATTCACCATATATTTCCACATCGTCTTGCGTTGCTGGTGCTATGGCAACTACTGGAAGTTCCGGCATCTTTGCCGGTTGATGGGAAACAATCAGGTAAATCCCGATAACTAGTCCAATACCTATTACTACAAGCGCTGTTCTTTTCTTTTTTAGCGCAATTTCTTTGTGTGTAAAAAATAGTTTCATACTTTAGTTTTGTTATTGTTTAAGATGCCATCAGTAGAAATACAAGCAGCGTGCCAAACTATTGTAAATAGTCTTTCCTATTCATAATCAGTGCTTTATTTCTGTCTTTTGTTGATAGGGAAAGTGTGGAAAATAGGCAACAGCTGTAGAATAATTCCACAGTAGGCGTAATTAAATTTAGTAGAGGATTATCGATTTGGATGCAAAAATAGTAAAATAGTGGGTAATCTTAAAATATTTATTCACTATTCATTATAATGAGGAAGATGTTATAGTGTTAGCAGATATGTATGCAATTTAAATTTTGCTTGAGATCGTCGTATCTGCAACCTTATTGTTTTGAAAACACGCCCCCTTTCATTTTGAAAAGGGTTGTGTTTTTCTTTTTTATGACTGAATATGGTATCTGTTTGTTTATCAGGAGATTATAATCTGCTTTTTCATTTTGGCATAGTATTCGCTATATACTTGTCAAATATAAAAGGTATAAAAAGATGGGAGAATTTTATAATCCAGATAAATTATATAAAGGTGGAAGCCGAAATAATAGCTTGATAAATAAAAAAATGATATTCCGTGTATTGGGAGTATTACTTTTTATTGAATCTGCTATGTTTCTGCTTTGTGCGGCTATTTCCTTATGTTACGGCGAGCAAGATTATCAATATTTTCTATATACCATTCTTTTGAATACATTAGTCGGTGGAGTTTTGCTAATTTGTAGTAGAGGTGCTGAGAATCGACTAACACGACGAGATGGGTACTGTATTGTAACTTTTACTTGGTTTTTGTTTACGTTGTTTGGAATGCTACCTTTTTATTTTAGTGGAGGAATCCCTTCAGTGACAGATGCTTTTTTTGAAACCATGTCGGGTTTTACTACTACAGGAGCTACTATATTAGATGATATAGAATCTCTTTCACATGGCCTGTTATTTTGGCGTAGCCTGACACAATGGATAGGTGGCTTGGGTATTGTTTTTTTTACTATTGCTGTGCTTCCTATTTTCGGGGGAGGAACTATACAACTTTTTTCAGCTGAGGCTATCGGAGTGACGCACGACAAAACACATCCTCGGATTGATGTGATGGCTAAGTGGCTGTGGATGATATATGCTATCCTTACAGTTGTAGAAACTATGTTGCTGATGATAGGAGGAATGAGTTTTTTTGACGCGGTATGTCATTCATTCTCTACAACGGCTACAGGTGGTTATTCTACTAAACAAGCCAGTGTGGCTTATTGGAATTCTCCGTTTATAGAATATGTAATAGCGATATTTATGATTCTTTCGGGTATTAATTTCTCTCTCTATTTTATGTGCCTGAAAGGGAAGGGCAAGCGTCTATTTCAGGATGATGAATTCCGTTGGTTTATGAAATCAGTAAGTATTCTGACGCTTGTTATCACGCTTGCCTTAGTTTTTCAGAATCATTATGATTGGGAAAAGGCATTCCGCAGGGCTCTGTTCCAAGTGGCTACGGCACATACGTCATGCGGTTTTGCAACGGATGATTATAACTTGTGGCCATCTTTTACATGGATGCTTCTTATTTTTGCTATGTTGTCGGGTGGATGTACGGGGTCTACTAGTGGGGGAATCAAAAACATGCGCCTTATGATTCTGGCGCGTAATATCAAGAATGAATTCAAACGGATGCTGCATCCTAGGGCTGTATTACCTGTTCGTGTGAACCGTCAGGTTATATCGCCTTCCATTATTGCTTCGGTGAATACATTCTTTGTATTTTATTTGTTTTGTGCTTTGGTCGGATGGACACTACTGATGTTTTTCGGGGTGGGGCTGACTGAGGCGATGAGTACGGTTATTTCTAGCTTAGGCAATGTGGGACCGGGGTTAGGGGCATTCGGTCCTGCTTTTTCGTGGGCGGCGTTGCCCGATGCTGCTAAATGGGTATTGTCGTTCCTTATGTTGATAGGGCGTTTGGAATTGTTTGCTGTGTTGTTGCTTTTCTATTCAGGATTTTGGGAAAGATGATAGTTCTCCGAGAAAAATTGATATGTATCATTTAATTAATGGGTATTCGTTGAAATGAAGTTCTAGAATATGTATTTTTACAAAGGATGGTATATATTTGTGCTCGAATTTACAATACATTCATGTTATGGCAACTTCGAGAGAGATGACTTCGGGACGTCCGTTCCCTTTGATATTGAATTTTGCTTTTCCTTTATTGCTGGGTAATTTACTTCAGCAGACTTATTCCTTGATGGATGCTGCTATTGTGGGTAAGTTTCTTGGAATTAATGCTTTGGCTTCTGTAGGAGCTAGCACTTCGGTGGTGTTTTTGATATTAGGCTTTTGCAATGGCTGTTGTGGTGGTTTCGGTATTCCTGTTGCACAGAAGTTTGGAGCAAGGGATTATGGTATGATGCGGCGTTTTGTGGCAGTTAGTTTACAATTGGCAGCGGTGATGTCTGTGGTAATTGCTATTGTGACTAGTATGTTTTGTTCGGATATTCTTCAGATGATGCAGACCCCGGAGAACATCCTTGAAGATGCTTATTTTTATTTGCTGATTACTTTCATCGGGGTGCCCTGTACCTTTTTCTATAATTTGCTTTCAAGTATTATTCGTGCATTGGGTGATAGCAAGACTCCGTTTTGGTTTTTGCTTTTTTCTACGATATTGAATATTTTGCTTGATCTTTTTTGTATTTTGGTACTTGATTGGGGAGTTGCGGGAGCGGCTTTAGCTACGGTATTCTCACAAGGTGTTTCGGCAGTGTTGTGTTATTTGTATATGATGCGTCACTTTGAGATTCTGAAGGGGACTTCGGCAGAACATAAATTTCGAGGAGCGTTGGCAAAGACTTTATTGTATATAGGTGTGCCGATGGGATTGCAGTTCTCTATTACTGCTATCGGCAGTATTATGTTGCAAAGTGCGAATAATGCGTTGGGTACTGCTTGTGTGGCTGCTTTTACGGCTGCTATGCGTATTAAGATGTTTTGTATGTGTCCACTTGAGAGTCTGGGTATAGCTATGGCTACTTATAGTGGACAGAATTACGGTGCAGGAAAGCCGAAGCGTATCTGGCAGGGAATCAAGGCGAGTGTATTGATGATGACTATTTATAGTGCTTTTATGTTTGGAGTCTTGATGTTGGGAGCGCGTACTTTTGCCTTGTTATTTGTTGACCCTGTGGAATGGGAGATTCTGAAGGATACGGAACTGTTTTTGCATATTTCCGTTTCTTTTTTTCCGGTTTTGGGTTTACTTTGTATCTTGCGTTATTCCATTCAGGGGGCGGGCTTTACCAATTTGGCTATGTTGTCGGGGGTATCCGAAATGATTGCCCGTATAATGGTTAGTCTTTATGCGGTACCAGCATTGGGCTATTTAGCTGTTTGTTTTGGTGACCCTACGGCATGGATATTTGCAGTAATTTTTTTGATTCCCGCATTTATATATGTGTATGGAAGAATAAAACGGATGCCACCTCAGGAATGGTAAAATACTAATTTAGTGTGTGAGGTGCTGAAAATATTTTTTTCGGCACCTACAGATAAATTTTCTGAGCAATAACTATCAGAAATTACTTTTCTTTTCTACAAAAATTATTTTTTTAGTTATAGGATGAACAAACTCTAAACTTTCAGCATGTAAATAAAGCCTGTCTGCTTTTCGTCCGTAAAGTTCATCTCCTCGTATAGGACAATGTAATCCTTCCGGATGGGCGGCATGTACTCTTAATTGATGTGTCCGTCCTGTTAATGGATAAAAGGCAATAAGTGTTCTTCCTTCTTGTTCGTTTAAAACCCGATACAGTGTGATAGCGGTTTTTCCATGTTCATGATCTACTATTTGTCTGGGCCTGTCAAGAGGATTCATACGGAGGGGGAGTGTTATAGTCCCTTCTTTAGAGGGAATCTTGCCATCCAATAAGGCAATATATCGCTTTTTTATCATTCTATTCTTGAATTGTGCTTGCAGATGCTGATGTACTTTTTTGTTTTTTGCTATCAATAACACACCGGAAGTCGCCATGTCCAATCGGTGGACTATCAGAGGACCTGTGGCATCTGGATAAAGTGTCTTTATATGTTGATAGACAGAGTCGATTTCTCCTTTTCCTGGAACCGAGAGCATTCCTGCTGGTTTGTTGACTACGACTAGGTAATTATCTTCATATACTATCTCTAATGGTATTTCATGATAATGTTTTTTCAACAAGGGGTTTTCTTCCACTTCCAGTCCTTGTAACATATGTTTCAAGATAGGTTCGCATTTCCCTTTACATGCTGGATAGTAGTATCCATGATGTCTTATTTCTGCTTTTGGAGAATCTCCCCACCAGAATTCTGCCATGGCAATAGGTTTTAATTGATGCTTATAGGCATACTGGAGTAATTTGGGAGCAGCACATTCACCGGCTCCGGCTGGAGGAAATTTTTGTATAGTTTGTGCAAAAATACGACATAAATCTTTTGTTTCTCCACGGGCGTTTAGTATCTGAAACTGCTCAAATAGTTTTCGTTGCAAAGTGGCAGAACGTTTTTTTCTTTCTATCTTCATTGTTTCTATTTTTGTGATGAAAGTATCGGCCTCTGCTTGTAATGAAGCGATTTTTTCTTTCCACATTTTTTCCATGCGTTTTAATTCAGCTTTTTGAAACTGGCTTTCGCGTATCATTGCAGCTAATTCCTTTGCGTCGGGAACTCCCGTCTTACGCCGGATTTCTCTGTTTTTTTTAGCGGATTTGAAAAATTCTTTAGCTTCTGTCAATTCCTGCTGGGACTGCATTGTTTCTTTTTCAATTTGTCGGAGCAAATCTATGTAATGGGGATCGTTCTGTGTCTTTTTAATGCGTACATTGATGGCAGATATATGTTCTTCCTCTATTTTGAAGAATCCTTGTGGTTGTAACAAATCATAAATTGGTGGGACGAAGAAAGGATGATGGCTTTTACTAGCCAATGTTCCTGAAAATGCGGCCAAATAACCTATTTTATTCTCGGGTGTTTGTACAATTAGGACGCCAAACATTTTTCCTTGTTGCAATTCTTTTTGCCATTGGGATTGACTTGCCAGATAGACTTGTACTTCTTTAGTCGCTATTATGCAAAGTGGATGAGGGGTATAGTGAAAAGGATAAGTGAACTTATCGGGTAACTTTATAGCGGCAATGGAATTCTTAAAAAAATGTATCATAATTCGTTTAATATAGTTGATAATGATTCGTTCTTCTTGTGAGGTTATTATGCGGGCAAGTCGGAATGGATAATAAAGTTTTTGTTTAATTCCTGTAATACTTCAGTTAACTGTTTTTCAGCCTGTAACGGGAATATAGATATACGATTTAAGATTAGGATGATATCACGTTGAAAATTGCGGAGTTCTATTATTTTTATAAGCGTTTCTTTCTCTCTTTTTACCATATAATTCCCTTCTATTTTGTTCGTGTCTACATTGCTTTCTATTTTGAAACCGCTAGTTGTTTTTATGACGGTTATTTGTGGCTCTTCTTTTCGAATTGTGATTTGTCTTTCAGGATTTTCGTCCGAAAATACCAAAGGATATCCTACCAGCTGCATAATAGGCTTGGCGCCACTGAAGCGCATACGGCTTTTTTCTTCCCAATCATTAGAAAGTTTTTTAATACATAAAGTTAATGCGTGATCTGTTTCATTCATCTCGGACATACCTTGCTGAAAAGTAGTGAGTGAAATGATACGTCCTTTACTCCATACAATGCCGTCCTTTGATTTTTGTAAGTATGGATTAATGTTGTTGTGTCGGTCTATACGGTAAATAATCCGGCTTTGTGATTCGGAACTTTCATTTTTTTCTTTGTTTTTGGGTGAGAGTTCTTTGGATTTATCTAAGAGTAATGCAAGAACTCTTTCCCATTCATTCATTTTTTGAAAGGGAGGGAGTAAAGGGGGAAAGCCTATTTCTTGAATCAGACAGTCTGCTTTGCCAATGTAAGGAGAGAAATCTAGAGAGCATTCCAATTGTAATAACTTAAGATGATCGGCGTCAATGAACTGCTGTATTTCATCATTACTTATGTTTAGTTTTATTTTTTTCTGAAGTTGATAATGATGTGTTATAAGCATAATCAGAACTTTGACTAATGGTGAAAATTTGTCGTAATTATAGAGAATATGTTCTATGGCTGATTCCATTTTTTCATTTAAAGCATAAAGGGCAAGTAGTTGGGCAGGCATCATTTCTGATGGAAGATAATCTCTCATAAATAAGTTTCGCAATGTTTTTTTTGACTCGATGGTGGAGTCGTTTAGTAAGGCAATGGTATAGAAGAGATTGAGCAATGCGTTGTCAAAGGTTTTAGTATTCATTCCTTTCAATGATTGAGAATAGAGATCAAGAGCTTTGCTGAGATCGCCTCTATATTGGTGATAAATAGCATGGTAATACATACCTTCGGGCATATCAGTAGAAATTTTTTGGGGAATTTCGTTGATGTGTCCGGGTAGGATATATTGGTAAAATGCAAATTCCAATTTATATTTTTCTCGGATTGTCGGTTCTATTTTTTCATTTTCAAAGTATCCGTTTATCATACAGGTTATGTTGGGATGAAGCAACCCTGATGCCCATATATATTTGTATTCGTGAAAAAGAGTGTCGATGATGTATATGGGAATATTTTGAAAAAAAGGCATCCATTCGGGAAAGGTTGGCATATGCATTAATATGTAGCGTAACGGTTCGAAATCAGCGTAAGAAGGGAGTTGACTTTTTAAATTTTTTCCTAGTACATAATCCTGAATGATGATAACCCACTCTTCTTTTCTCCAGTTATTTGAGGGAGAAAGCCGGGAAGAGATGAGGAAAGCTGGTTTTTGAGGACTTTTCTTCATATCTATAAGAAGTTGCAGCTGGATGTCAGCCTTCAACATATAGTGTATGTCTCGTGGCCCTTCTGCTGTTAAAGGGAATATTTTGTTTTCATCTTCTAGTTCTTTCAAAATACTTTCTATTTCTTCCGGAGAGAAATTGAATATTCGGCTTATTTCACGGATTTCATGGTAGAGGGCAAAAGGTTTGATTTTCCATGATAGATATTTCATTATTTGTTCTTTGTGATCAGATTTTGTAATATAATCTTTTTTTCTGTCTAATTTTATTTCCATAGCTACACTTTTATTTTGCGGTTTTATATTCTTGGGCAAAGATAGGTATTTTCTTGCCAATAATCTTTTTATGTTGTGCAAATTCACTATGGATGCTATACAACTGATTTTTTTTCTATTTTTGTCGATGATTTATAAGAAAAATTGGGTGTTGGTTTGTTATTTTGGATAAAAAAAGAAAGTAGGCATGAGAAAATTGTTGTGTCCGCAATGCAAAATTGCAGGGTTATACGTTAAAAATGAGAGGAAAGAAAGGTTGTTAGTTTATGTATCGGATGAAGGAGAAGTGGTACCGAGAAATTTGGAAGAGAATATGGAAGGGTTTGATTTAACTATTGTCTATTGTTTGGGGTGTTCGTGGAGTGGCTCTCCAAAAAGACTGGTGAGGAGGTAGGTATGGAAGGAAAACTTAAAATTTCATTTATTGGTGATAGTCACATTGCTTATTGGCCGTTTGAGTCTTATTTTCCCAAATGGGAATGTTACAATTATGGTGTTCCGGGGAAAGGGCTGGATTATGTGGAGATGTTTCATAAGGATGTTTCGGATAGTTATGTGGTTGTTCAATTGGGGACTAATGATATTTATAATCTGAATACAGAAAATATGGATGTTTATGTGGAGAGGTATGTGAAGGCGGTTGGTGCTATTTCTTCTCGTGGTACTTATTTATTCTGTATCTTTCCGCGTAATGATTTTATGGATGGCACAGCAGTGAACTGTTTTATAGCTTTGTTAAATGGAAAAATTAGAGAGAAGATAAAGGAAGAAACTAATGTTGTATATTTAGATGTGTTCGACAAATTGTTATTGAATGATAAATTGAATCCTGATTTGACCATTGATGATTTGCACCTGAATGGAGCTGGATATCGGATATTAGTTTATACCTTGAGAGATCTTTTTTTGACAGATAGATAAAGAGAGTATTTTTATGTTAGTAGGGATGAATGAAAATAATCATTGAATCTAAATATAGAAATAGCGATGAATATTTTATTAGTGAGTAATAATGACATGTGTCGTAGTCGTATGGCACAGAAGATATTATCTTCTTTTGGACATGGTATAAAGATATTTACATCTGGAGTTCTGCCGGGAAGAGTGATACCATCTTCAGTGGTAGGGGTGATGGAACAGAATGGATACGACTGTTCTCGTAAGAAAGCTAGTGATGTGGATATATATTGTCATCAGGCATGGGATTATGTGATTACTCTCTGTGAAGAAGCGAAGGAAGTGGATGGGTGATTTAATAGGAAGTGAAAAACTGGAATGCATTTTCTTTCGATGACCCGTTTCAGCATGTTTATGGGGATGAAACCGAATTGGAATATCGTATTTCCGAACTTTATGAAACGATGTATTGTGAATTATATGAGTTTTATCGGGATGAACTTGAGTGAGCAATTATTGCCACGTTGTACTTGTGGGGCATAATACCTATTGTCGATGTGAGTGAACCAGTAGTGTCCCATAGATGTTTGGGCATATTGACGCATCCATTGGGCTTGAAGGTGATCCCTTCTTTTTCCAATAATTCTTTTTGTTTCTGCCAGCCGGGAACTAGTCTTCCTTGGCTGTTTACTACCCGATGGCAAGGAAGATGTTGTTCTTCTGGTGCATGAGATAAAGCTTGTCCTACCATTCGTGAACATTGGGGCTTGCCTATAAGCTGTGCTATTTTTCCGTAAGTAGAAACATTGCCGTAGGGGATTTCTTTTATAATGCTATATACTTCTTTATAAAATTGTGCTCTGTCCATTCTGTTTATTTATGAATGAAATGCTTGATAGTTGTTATGGGATGAAAAAAAATCATTCGCGGACCAGCATATCGCATTACTTCTCGCATTCGTTTCTTCATTTCTGGTTTATAACAATGTATGGGACAGTTGCGGCAAGTCTTTTTTTGTTCACCGAATGTACAATGCTCTAATCTGTTATGTGCATAATGCAATAACTGCTGACAGGTTGGGCAAAGCTCTTTATTGCCTTCCTTGTACCGACAATAAATTCGGATCATTTGTTCTGCGGTACGTTGTTCTCTTTCAATAATTCTCATCTGTAATGAAGTTTTTGTGTGAATAAGGTGCAAATATAGGACTATTTTTTCTTATTTTTGTATTCAATTAGTGTATAACCTTTAAAACAAAGAAATAATGGATAAAGTTGTTGTTAATTCGTACGAGGATTTTGAGAAGCTGCTAGGACGGCAGATTGGTATTTCCGACTATGTGGAAGTGTCGCAAGACCGAATTAATCTTTTTGCAGATGCTACCTTGGATCATCAGTGGATTCATGTAGATACAGAACGTGCTAAAGTGGAAAGTCCTTATCATAGCACTATTGTACATGGTTACCTGACTCTTTCGTTGCTTCCACATATGTGGAACCAGATTATAGAAGTGAATAATCTGAAAATGATGATCAACTATGGTATGGACAAGATGAAATTTGGACAGGCTGTTCTAGCAGGTCAGAGTATTCGTATGGTAGCAAGTCTTCATTCTTTACAGAATCTGCGTGGCGTAGCCAAGGCTGAAATTAAATTTACAATTGAGATAAAAGACCAATCGAAGAAAGCACTTGAAGGCATCGCTATTTTCCTGTATTATTTCAATTGATTTTTTCAAATAATGTCTGAAGGAGAGTTAGGTGTATTTTTATCGTTCTTGGATAAATGTTTTTACCCAAGAACGATTGCTTTGTTTTGATTTTTTTTAGACGCGTATATATCCTTTTGGAGAAGTTAAGGATTAACAAAATTAATAATGAAGCAGAATAGGTATTTAATGATCATCTATAAAATGAAAAACTTATTTTAGGTTGTTTTTCTCTAAATAATAACACAAATGATCATATATTTTGCCATCATAGCTCACTTCGGCTTGATGGAGAATGCCTTCGTATGCAAATCCCATTTTCTCCAAAACACGTTGTGAACGTTTGTTTTGAGGATAACAATTTGCACTGATCAAAGTTAATCCTAGTTTGTTGAAGCCATAGTCCAAGACAGCAGAGGCGGCTTCAAATATATATCCTTTTTCCCATTGGGCTTCGTCTAGCCAATAACCTATCATTCCGGTATTTGAATTCTCTCTCTTAGGGTCTGGTAGAATTCCTATAGCTCCTATCAGAAGCTGGTCTTCCTTTCTAGTGATGGCCCATGTGTTTTTTTGTGGTATAAATATTGTTTGAAGAATTTTCAGAGATTCTTCCAGCGTGTCATGAGGCTTCCAACCAGCATTATTTCCTAGGTTGGGATTCTGGCAACAGTTAAAAACAGCTTCTGTATCATTCTCTGTAAAAGGACGTAAAATAAGTCGCTCAGTTTCTATTACATGATTTCTCACAGGAGGGTATTCCTGCTTTTTTTTGTAAACACACTCTATCCGGTTTCCATCTGGATCTAGTACCACACTTTCAAAATAGCCATCTCCTGAAATGCGAGGTTCACCTACGATATGGTATCCTTTAGTACGTAGCTGTTCCGTTAGTGATAAGATAGCTTCTTGGCTTTCAAAAGAAAAAGCTAGATGAGTCAATCCCAATCTGTTTTCTTCTATCGGAACATTTTGCACGTCAATCCTACTCATCAACTCTAATGTAGCACCACTTTCAAATGAAATGAAGTAAGATTCAAAACCTTTTTGGGAATTAATGTATTTTTCATTACTTGTTCCGTTAAAGTAACGAGTGTAAAATTCCCTTAATTTTTCCAGATGAAATGTCCAAATGGCGATATGATGTATTTTCATGAGTGATTATTTATTCATTATAGATATTTTCTTTAGTTCGTTTTTATTCTAAATAAATCATCTTTTTGGTCATTCCACCATCGATGATGATATTTTGTCCATTGATGAAGTCATTCTCTTCTTGACATAAAAATAAACACATACGTGCTATGTCTTCCGGTTTGCCTACTCGTCTTGATGGATGTTGGGCATGATCTTCTGGGCGTAGCCGTTCGTAATCATTGGTCTGAATCCATCCCGGCGAAATACAGTTTACGGTGATATGAAAGTCGGCAAGGGATAAAGCAAGTGCATGGGTCAGTGAATAGATTCCTCCTTTGGAAGCCGCATAGCTTTCGCTTCCCGGTTCGCTCATTAAATAACGGGTGGAACAGATATTGATAATTCTGCCATACGGGTGATTTTCTGCTTGGGATTTGCGATGTAAAGCTAATGTGCGTGAGGTGATAAATACAGGTCGCAGATTGATGGACAAAATTTTATCAAAATCTTCCACGCTGGTTTCTGTGATGGGAGAAAATTCGCTTATTCCGGCATTGTTGATAATGATGTCCATATCCCCCCACTTTTTAAAAAGTTCGTGCATACAGTTCTCAAGGGATTCTTTATTCTCTTACATCGGTATGGTAGAAAATTGCTCCGGTCTCTTTGGCTGTCTGTATTCCTAAATCCTTATTTTTGTCACAAAAGGCGACTTGGTATTGTGAGTTGCAGAAAGCTTTCACAATGTTTTTCCCTATGCCATCGGCAACCTCCTGTGATGAATGCTTTTCTAGGAAGTTTGATCGTATTGTCTGTCAGGTCCTTTGGTTGAAGCTTGACGGAAATCGTTTTCTTCGTTTCCTTGTTTACGTTTTTTTTCCCATGTCAGCCTTTCGGGCTTCATATTGTTCGTATTGTCTTTCTATATAATTGTCTGCCATAAGTTTTGAAATATATTTATCGGAATGTTATTCTATTGTTTACCATAAAATTAACAGCTCCATATATTATTATTCCAATAAATTGTGCTGTAAATTCTTTGATCCCTATTGCTTCTATCATCAGTATCACAAAAAGAAGTTGTATGCCATAGGCAATACCGAAAGCGGTACAAAAGAGCATTATTTGTTGCCAAAGACTGTTTTGGGGATTGCTGGAAGGAAAAATCCAATATTTGCTCCATATAAAATTATGGGTTTGAGCGATGAGATATGCCATAATATTTGCTACTATATATTTCCCTTTGAATGAGAAGTAACTCATCACAATCCATATCACTAACATGGTAATAAGATAATTTAAGGTTCCTATTGTAGCAAAACGAACTAAACGTACTGATGCTTTCATCCTCTTTTTATTGGTTTGTTTTATATGGTGAATTTAGATGCAAAATTACTAAAAATATGTGATTTTAATGCTTGTATAATAAAAAAGAAGCCTACTTCTCTTAGTTTCTGTTTTAATGTTGTTCAGTATTTTTCAAAGAAAATTTAAACTGGCTTTTTTCAGTTTTGTTCTGAATTTGAAGTTCAATTGTAATAGAGGTGGACTTTTTTAGGGAAAGGTGGGAAGAAATGTTGAAAAGCATGGTGGAAATCCGGAGAAAGTGTTGATGCAAATATGTTGATTTTATGACAATCGGACAATATATAAGGCACACTTTTATATCATGCAAAATAATAGCATGTTATAGATGTACCTTATAAACTGTCCGATTGTAAATATTCAAAATCTGTGATTAATGAATTTCGATGATTCTGTTCACTTTGGCTTTTTCTTCAGGAGTGCGTTTAGGCAAATCAATGGTCAGAACACCGTTGCTGGCATTGGCGCTGATTTTTTCCTTAACCACATCTTCAGGAAGAATCAAAGCTTGTTCGAACTTAGAGTAAGAAAATTCACGACGTAAATATCTTCTGTTGTGATGGTCGTCCTCTTTTGTTTCATTCTTTTTCTCCATTGAGATCACTAGTTCGTTGCTTTCGCTGATGTGGATATTGAAATCTTCTTTAGTCATACCCGGAGCAGCAACCTCTACTTTATAATCTTTGTCACTTTCAATGACATTAATTGCAGGAGCGGTAGCGTTTGCTCTTGTCAACCATTCATTATCAAAGAAATCGTTGAAAATACTTGGTAACCAATTCTGATTGTTATACTTTCTAGTCGGCATCATAATTGTAATCTCCTATATTTTAAATTGTTACTAGACTGTTTTTGAATCTTTTTATCTTGTCGTTTTTGGCAATACACTGATGTTCTTGCAAAGTATATGCCTGATGGCAAAATGTCAGCCGGAAATGAAATGAATTTAAATCTGTGAAGATAATTTTAATGAATATCGAGATGTGTTTAAACCTTTGTAAAATTTGTTTGCAGTTGAGAAGCAAGGCAAAGTGATAAAGAAAGCCATTTTGTCAGCAAATGGCAGCTATTATTTATGTCTGTATATTATCTTTGCATCGTTTTATAAAGATAACCATTAAAGAAGAAAAGGAAATCATGTTGGCATATACTTATATTAAACAGGGAAAATTTGAATTGATAGAGAAACCGAAGCCTGAGTTGAGAGGCTCGCGTGATGCTATTGTGCGCGTCACTCTCGGGAGTATTTGTACCAGTGACTTACATATTAAACATGGTGGTGTGCCACGTGCTGTTCCCGGAATAACAGTGGGGCATGAAATGGTGGGTATTGTGGAGCAGACAGGACGTGATGTTAAATTAGTCAAACCGGGCGATCGAGTTACCGTCAATGTGGAAACCTTTTGTGGAGAATGTTTTTTCTGCCGGCATGGATATGTGAATAATTGTGCTGATCCTAATGGGGGATGGGCCTTGGGATGTCGGATTGATGGGGGGCAGACGGAGTATGTTCGCGTACCTTATGCTGATCAAGGCTTGAATCTCATTCCCGATTCCGTGAGTGATGAGCAAGCTTTGTTTGTAGGAGATATCCTTGCTACAGGATTTTGGGCTGCTCGCATTTCGGAGATTACCGAAGAAGACACGGTGCTTGTCATTGGTGCGGGATCTACGGGAATCTGTACTTTGCTTTGCGTGATGCTGAGAAAGCCGCAGCGCATTGTTGTTTGTGAACAATCTTCTGAAAGAATTCGGTTTGTTAGGGAACATTATCCGCAGGTAGAAGTTGTCACTCCAGAAGAATGTAAGGAATTTGTATTGCAAAGTGGTCCACACGGTGGTGCGGATGTAGTTTTTGAAGTGGCAGGAGGGGAGGATACATTTCGCTTGGCATGGGAATGTGCGCGCCCTAATGCTGTCGTTATTTTGGTGGCTCTTTATGACCGTCCTCAGATTCTTCCTTTGCCGGATATGTATGGAAAGAATCTGATCTTCAAAACTGGTGGCGTAGATGGTTGCGATTGTGCTGAGATACTCCGCTTGATAGAGATGGGAAAAATAGATACCACTCCACTAATTACACATCGTTTCCCGCTAGATCAGATAGAAACGGCTTACCAGATTTTTGAGAACCGACAGGATGGAGTGATAAAAGTAGCTGTGGCAATGGAGGCTGGAATGTAAATTAAAAGCAATGAAATAGTATAATATAAGAGTGTATGCCTATTATTGAAATATCATCATTGACACATCCCGGAGTGGATGTTTTCTGCATGTTGACGGAAGCTCAGTTACGCCAGCGTATAGAACTTGGGAAAGGGGTGTTTATAGCCGAAAGCCCCAATGTCATTAGTAGGGCTTTGGATGCAGGATATGAACCTCTTGCTCTTATGTGTGAGCGTAAGCATATCTCTGGCAGTGCTGCTCACATTATCAAGCGTTGTGGTGATGTGCCCGTTTATACGGGTGATAGAGAGTTGTTGGCTACGTTGACTGGCTATGTTCTGACACGTGGTGTATTATGTGCTATGCGTCGTCCGGTGTTGCCCTTTATGGAAGAGATCTGCCGGGATACCCGGCGGATTGTAGTCATTGACGGTGTGGTAGACACTACCAATATCGGGGCGATATTCCGTTCGGCAGCTGCTCTTGGGATAGATGCTGTTTTGTTGACACGCAATTCTTGCGATCCGTTGAATCGCCGTGCGGTAAGGGTGTCTATGGGTTCGGTGTTCTTGGTTCCATGGGCATGGTTGGATGGTACGATTGGCGATTTGAACAAGTTGGGTTTCCGTACTGCTGCCATGGCGTTGACTGATGATTCTATCTCTATAGATCATCCCATATTGGCGGCTGAACCTCGGTTGGCTATTGTGATGGGAACAGAGGGGGAGGGGCTTTCTTACAAAACAATCGCTGAAGCTGATTATGTAGTCCGTATCCCTATGGCGCATGGAGTGGATTCGCTCAATGTGGC
>ENA-OQBV01000417-OQBV01000417.1-human-gut-metagenome-genome-assembly--contig:-NODE-417-length-23964-cov-4.963250_pt1 | contig 23964 bp, 17 predicted proteins | sample MGYA00242750_ERZ504559 | MGnify/ENA primary metagenome ERZ504559 (study PRJEB26092, sample SAMD00036230) | human gut metagenome | host: Homo sapiens | study: EMG produced TPA metagenomics assembly of... | reverse complement strand
AGCTTACCTATTACGAAGCACTGAAATGGCTGGCTAGAAAGTATAACATTGAAATCAAAGAACGCGAACTGACTGATGAAGAAAAACAGGCACACAGCCTGCGCGAAAGTCTGTTCGTGGTAAACCAATATGCGGCCGAATATTTTCAGGACATTCTTTACAACAACATTGACGGGCAGCGTATCGGTATGACCTATTTGCGGGGACGAGGATTCCGCGATGATATCATCAAGAAGTTCCAGCTCGGTTACAGCACAGACAGCCATGATGCCCTGGCCAAAGCTGCCATTCAGAAAGGATATAAAGCCGACTATCTGGTAAAGACCGGACTCTGCTATCGCAAAGATGATGGCTCGCTGAGAGACCGGTTCTGGGGGCGCGTCATTTTCCCTGTACATACGCTTTCGGGCAAGGTAGTGGCTTTCGGAGGCCGTGTGCTCAATGCGGCTACCAAAAACGTGCAGATGAAGTACGTAAACTCCCCTGAATCGGAAATATACCACAAGAGCCGCGAACTCTACGGCATCTACTTTGCCAAACAGGCCATTGTCCGTCAGGACCGCTGCTTTCTGGTAGAAGGATATACCGATGTCATTTCCATGCATCAAAGTGGTATTGAAAATGTCGTTGCCTCATCGGGTACGGCACTGACAGCCGAACAGATACGGATGATCCATCGCTTCACCAATAACATCACTGTACTCTATGATGGTGACGGCGCCGGAATCAAAGCCAGTATCCGGGGTATTGACATGCTGCTGGAAGAAGGGATGAACGTAAAAGTCTGCTTGCTTCCTGACGGAGACGATCCGGACAGCTTTGCCCGGAAACATAATGCAACGGATTATCAGGCATATATCAACGGACATGAAGTCGATTTCATCCGCTTCAAGACCGACCTGCTGATGGAAGAAGCCGGAAAGGATCCGATCAAACGGGCCTCTCTGATTTCAAGCATTGTCAAGAGTATTTCTGTCATACCGGATGCCATCGTGCGTTCTGTATATATCCGTGAATGCAGCCAGATGTTGCAGATGGAAGAGAAGATCCTGGTGGAAGCGACAGCAAAACTTATTGAACAGGCTCGCGAAACCCGGTTCAAGGAAGAACAACGCCGCCAGCAACGGGAATCCCGTCAGCAGACAACAGCCTATCATACAGAAAGTACAACCGGAAATAACACATATATTCCCGTTCCCTCTCCTGCTGAACCTCCGGCAGAGAATCAGGTTCCTGTGCCTCCCGCATCGGAATTCTTGCCGGAAGAATATGGAAGTCAGCCGGTTTTGCCAGAAAACATACCTCCGTTTACTCCAGAAGACGCAGCAGCATCCTTGCCTGTGGCAGACATCACTCCAGCAGAAGCTCCAGAATCATCCCCAGCTTACACTTCTTATATACCTCTGGAAGGGAATGAGAAAAAAGTCTTTTATGCCAAAGAGGAAGAACTGGTACGGATGCTGATCAGATACGGAGAAAAGATCATGTGTTATCTGGAAGACGAAAACGGAGAAGAGCGGCCGCTCACGGTAACCGAATACATTGCATCCGAACTGAAAGAAGACGAACTTCAGTTCCATGATCCTCTGCACCGCCTCATCCTGAAAGAAGCGGAAGCCCATCTGCATGACAACGGATTTACCACAGAACGCTACTTCATTGCACATCCGAATCCTGACATCAGCAAACTGGCTGCCGATCTGGCCAGTGAACGGTATCAGCTCAGCAAATATCATTCCAAGAACCAGAAAATAATAACAGACGAAGAACGTCTCTACGAACTGGTTCCCCGCCTGCTTCTGGATTTCAAGCTAGCCATTGTGGAAGAAGAAATGAAACACACCCTACAGGCTTTGAGCAATCCGGCAATAGCCAATGATCCGGAACAATGTCTTGCCATCATGCAGCGCTACAAGGAATTACAGCAAACACAGAGCCTGATGGCTCAAAATGCCGGCGACCGTGTAGTCCTGAAAGCGTAGGCCGTGCCCTGCTTATTGTCTGTTACGGATCAGATTCATAAACTCTTCACGAGTCTTTGCCTGATTGAATGCTCCGGTAAAATCAGACGTTGTGGTCACAGAGTTTTGTTTCTCTACCCCCCGCATCTGCATACACATATGCTTAGCCTCCACAACAACCATTACACCTAATGGATTTAAAGTTTCCTGGATGCATTCCTTGATTTGCAAGGTCATACGTTCCTGTACCTGCAGACGATGGGAAAAGATGTCTACAACACGGGCAATCTTGCTTAAACCGGTAATATAGCCATTTGGAATATAAGCCACGTGTGCTTTGCCATAGAAAGGCAGCATGTGATGTTCACACATCGAAAAGAAATCTATGTCCTTAACGATGACCATCTGGCTATAAGGTTCCTTAAACTTCGCAGCATTCAGCACAGCTTTCGGATCAACCTCATAACCGCGGGTTAAAGTCAGCATGGCTTTTGCCACACGTTCCGGAGTCTTCAGCAGTCCTTCACGTTCCGGATCTTCTCCCAGCAAGGACAGAATTTCCTTGTAATGGGACATCAGTTTAGCCACTCTCTCTTCAGGCCAGTTCACCAAGTTTGTATCAATCATCGTTGTTCGGTTTATTCAATAGGGATATTAATCTGTTCACGCACAATGGCAACTTCTTTAAAGTTACCGGTACTTTTCAGCTTACGCATAGCTACATGTGCTTCTTCTATACTCTTAAAGTCGCCTACACGACATAACCAGCGGGGAGGTTGAAAGTAGGTATAAACCGGCATCTCAGGGAATTCTTCTTTCACCTTCTCTGCCACACGGTTAGCCTCATTACGGGCTTGCCGGGAGTTGTTGCCCGCATACACCTGCACACGGAAACCTCTGCTTTTCAGTGTACGCTGTGCCTCAGTTGCAGTAGCCTTCACATAACGCGAACCAATCAGTGCCGTTATGCCGGCATCCTGATGTACTGTTACCTTACCTTGTCCGGGACGGTCGGTCTGCAAGCTTTCCACAATATTCCGCTGTGCACTCGCCGCAGTAACAGATAAAAGAAAAATAAGAGACAATAGATATTTAATCATAGCCGGATTGTTATTTGTATTGACAAAGAGAATATTCTTTTCTCATATTGATTCGGGAACTCCTTCCGAAGTCCGTCTTTGTGTAAAACAGAAGTCGGAGAGGGTTTATCATATCCCTCCCCAACTTTGTTTGTCTTATCAGTTCAGATTATTTGAAAGCATCGATGATACCCTTGAAGTCAGCAACCTTCAAAGCAGCACCACCAATCAGACCACCGTCTACATCCGGGTTAGCGAACAATTCTTTTGCATTGCTCGGCTTGCAGCTACCACCGTACAGGATAGAAGTGTTTTCAGCAACTTCCTGACCATATTTAGCAGCAACCAATGAACGGATATGTGCGTGAATTTCCTGAGCCTGAGCCGGAGTAGCAGTCTTACCAGTACCGATAGCCCAAACCGGTTCGTAAGCCAAAATAACCTTGCTGAAATCTTCAGCAGACAGAGAGAATACAGAAGCCAGCTGAGCTTCTACAACTTCATTCTGCTTGTTAGCTTCACGTTCTTCCAGAACTTCACCGATACAGAAAATAGGTTTCAGGTTGTTAGCCAAAGCCAATTTAACTTTTTCTTCCAGGATTTCTACAGTTTCGTGATAGTAAGCACGACGTTCTGAGTGACCCAGGATTACATACTGAGCACCAGTTGAAGCAACCATTTCAGCAGAAACTTCACCTGTGTAAGCTCCAGATACTTTATCTGCGCAGTTTTCAGCACCTACGCCAATGATGTTCTTGTCAACAATCGGAGTAACAGAAGCCAGGTGAATGAACGGAGTACAGATGATAACATCACAGTTAGGTTTGTCTGCGATCAGTGCTTCATTCAGTTCCTTAGCCAAAGCGATACCTTCCTGCAGGTTCTTGTTCATTTTCCAGTTACCTGCTACAATGTTCTTTCTCATTATTACAAAAAATTTAAAGGGTTAATATTTCTTTTTATAATCTCTATTCCAACTTATCCTGTTCCGTTTTCGATACGGCACGTCTTCTCCGCGCCTTGATCTGCAGCCAGATCAGGTCTGCAGCCGTAAACAGCAACAGCGGACCAACGAACCATCCGACAACTTCCAGAATCCGGTGAACCAGTGTCTTGCGGCTCAGATGAGCCAGCGGAAGTTTCTCCAGCGGAGCATTCAACTGATATTCATCCGGAATGGACGCAGAACTCCATTTATTGATCACCACTCCCTTCTTGAGCAACATCAGTCCGGGGTTAGAACGGATCATGGTCTTGAGCGTTATTTCATCTGCCAGTGCAAAAGGGTATTCCGCTCCTGTATTTTCCTGCCAGGCAGCTATCGCCTCATCACCTGATGCAGTCAGACACAGAAAACGGTATCCATGCTCTACACTATAATCATAGACTTCATTTATCAGATCCATGCTGCTGTCGTCTGCTCTCTCCAGCCAGGGAGCTACCAGCAGGAATGTATAATTGTCATCTCCAAGTATGGTATCTGTCAGCTCCAGACCATCTTCCTGCGAGACAATATGAAAATCCTGAATCGGCGGCTCATATCCTTTCTCCTTGACGATTGTCTTTGAATCAACAAAAGTCCAGGTGGTATCACCAGGAAGATTGTCAATAGTAAAGACCTGTTCCTTCCCCTCTTTGGCATAGATGAAAACTGTTTCCAGCACACTGGGTTTCTCACCTTCCGGAATTTCCATCTTCTCCCGAATATCGGATCCGATATGATAAGGCCGGAAATCAAAGACAGGAAGATGCCTGAATGTAAAAGTGGAGAAAAAGATAATAAAGACAAAACTGTAAAGAGCTACCAGCCAGTCTACCTTATCCGTAACCAGTTTAAACAAATGCCTGCTGCCCCGGAAAACAGATACAGCCGCTATCAGCAGCACGACATTCTTGGCGAAAGTTTCCCAATTAGTCAATACAACAGCGTCACCGAAGCATCCGCAATCAGATATCGGATTCGAAATGGCGAGCCATAAAGTAAGAGGAGTCATGAAACACATCACCAGCAAAGTAAGAAAGGGAGCCAGCCGGCGACGGATACCAAACAACAGATAAATACCCAGTGCAAACTCAAATACACCGACAGCCAGAGCCAGGACATACGGCAGGGCGCCCGATTTCAGGGAAAGCAGTCCCCACGCTTCCAGATAATCCTGAACCTTATAAACAGTCCCTAACGGATCGTTGGCTTTGATAAATCCGGAAAACGTAAAGACCACTGCCAGCAGAAACCGGCAAGCATTGGTCCATATCACAACGGCTCTATGTATCTGTTTATTCTCCAAATTCCAATTTTATCAGTCCAAATACCGAATAGTTAATCATATCCATATAATTGGCATCAATGCCTTCTGAAACCAGAGTCTCACCATTCAAGGCTTCAATCTGCTTGGTCCGATAAAGTTTCATCAGAATCAGATCGGTGTACGAAGTGATCCGCATACTGCGCCATGCCTCATCGTAATCATGGTTCTTGGCCAGCATCAGTTCCAATGCTTCCTTCGCATATTTATCATAGAAAGCCAGCGCGGTCTCTTCCGTCATATCATCCGTTTCTGCATAACCTAATTCCAGCTGAATCAGTCCGATGATTCCATAATTGACAATAGCCATGAATTCCGGCCGGATTCCTTCACCCACCAAAGAAACTCCTTTTATTTCCAGACTGCGAATGCGGTTCGCCTTGATAAAAATCTGGTCGGTTACCGATGAAGGTCTCATAATGCGCCATGCAGCTCCGTAATCATGCAGCTTCTTGGCAAACAGGTCACGGCACAAGGCAATTACATGTTCAAATTGTTGCTTAGTATCTTTCATTATCAAGTCTTATCCGAAATCAGTGCGACAAAGTTACTGAATTTTCGGATAAATACATTATTTTTCAGGCACGGATTACATGATCGCATGCGGAAATAGCATCAACCGCAAAAAAATCAGTAATCCGTGCCTGAAACGGAGTCCTCTTCAGAACTCTCAATATATCAGCTCATCATCAAGAGCATTTCAATACTTGTCCCGGACGCAAAATAGTCGTACGCTTGATTCCGTTCAACTGACACAAACGGTCAATAGATACATGATAGATTCTCGAAATCCGGCCCAGCGTATCTCCTTTCTTGATCTTATGGTAGCGAACGGAAGAGTTTCCTTCCGAAGCCTGTTGCTTGGCAACAACCTGATCCATTTTGCCGCTCTTCACAGCAGCCAAGGCACGCGTACGCTGATAAGCATAGCGGTTGGCACCCTTGATAAACAGATAACTGTCGGCTACGATATCCTGATTGGGGAAATCAAACATAAATTCCGGATTAATAACTTCACCCAGGAAGCGGGTTTCAAAGTGAAGATGAGAACCGGTTGAACGTCCTGTATTACCACCCAGTCCGATCGGATCTCCGGCCTTTACATATTCATTCTCAGCAACGATCTGCTTGGACAGGTGTCCGTAAATAGTTTCCAGACCATTGTCGTGACGGATCACTACATACTTTCCGTATCCGCGACGTTCATACTTAACCATACGTACACGTCCGTCAAAAGCAGCGCGGATCGTATCACCGATATACACTTTGATGTCCAGTCCATTGTGCATACGTCTCCAGCGGGGACCGCATTTGGAAGTAATCTTGGTGTGAGTGGTAGGCATGCAGAATCCGGAAAGATCAATCCGGAAAGTATCGGGAACGGAAACGGTGTTTCCATATGCGTGAACACGCTGATTTTCCCAGGTAGGATACAAACTGTAAGCGGGATAAACCGCCTGTTCCGCCTTAATCTGGCGCACTAAAGCCAAAGAATCTACGGCTTTCAGTTTTCTGTCGATGGGAGCCTGACGAGCCAGCAAGTCCTGCCCTGCCACATTGATGCTCACCATCGCAAAGGCTACTGTCGCAACCGTTTTAATACATTTTAAAATCATTCTTACAACGTTTTCCAATGTATCTTGCGTTTGATCATCTTACACAATCAAACGCAGGATAAAATCGATATTTAAATTAAAAATAATTCAATAGCAAGAGAATAAATGACCCTTATTACAACTAAGGTTCTGAAAAAATCGTCTCAAAGATAATTTTTTTCGTTAGAACGGGGCACTTAATTAACTATTTTTTCATCTATTTTTATTCAATAATCTGAAAACGCCTATTATTTATGTTTTAAAACACAATATGCAGAAAAACAATTTATTGATGTGACAAAACAAATACAACCGGAACCTCGCAGCACGCAGAGGTTATTTCTTCGGCTGAAACTTTCCGTCTCTCCATTCATATTCCAATTGCTTCATATTCAAGCAGGAAGTCAGACGGTCTGAATTTTCCTTATCCATATACTCCGGAGTGGTGTAGACAAACGACAATGTCTTTCCTTTCTCCGACAAGGAAGCCTTCAGCAGATACATGTCGGCATACTTCCGTACGTCTGCCAGCGAATCAGCCTGAGCCGTTGTTTCCGGTGTCTTATAAAACACACTTTCTTCAGGAAGCTGTATAAACTGAGAAACAGGAAGCTCTTTCCATGCCGTATCGTAAAAGGAAATGCGGCTGTCAGCAACCGGTGCCTGATAAGTCTGCACCATGCAAATGATATTTACAGAATCGTTTACTGGCAAAAGTTTCATTTCCATCGTACTGACGGAAGTAGACTGCATCAGCAGATAATCGTCTGTCAGCTTCAGCATTTCAGAGAAATTGCCAAAACGGTTACGTACCCGGGCCTTCATGTTACTGGCCAGAAAGTCTCCAAAATCAGCACGATTCACTTCTGTCCACAATGGAGACAGGGAATCGGGCATTGCCACAAACAAAGACTTCAGATCTTGTGCCTGAACCATCAGACTACAAAACATCAGACATATCAATAATAACCGTTTCATAAACACATCTCTTTTCGTTTTCTTTTTTAGCGGGCCAAATATACAGATTTTATCGGTTCGGATTCTCTTTTCTTATTTTTTAAGAAGACGAAATGGCCGATTCTATTTTTTTCCGCTTCAAAACCGCCGTCGGATTCTCCCCGAAATATTCCTTATAACACTTCGTGAAATAAGAAGGAGAACTGAACCCTACCTCATAAGTGATTTCGGAAATCGTCTTTTCCGTGGAAGCCAGCAGAGAAGCAGCTTTCTTCAGACGAGCAATGCGCAACAGCTCATTAGGCGAATAACCGCAAAGGGCCTTCGTCTTGCGGTAAAGTTGTACCCGGCTCAGTCCGATCTGTTCACCCAGTTCTTCCACACTGAGATCCGGATCCGACAAGCGTTCCTCGATCAGCCGGTGAAGTTTTTCCAGGAATCCCTTATCAACTTCTGCAACCGGAGTCTTCTGCAAAGAGACATTACTGATGTCTGCAAAAAGACTCTGCAGACGACGGCGGTTCTCGATCAGATTACGCAGACGTACGGTCAGCAGACGGGCACTGAACGGCTTCGAGATATAAGAATCTGCTCCACACTCATATCCCTTGATTTTTTGCTCGTCAACAGCATAAGCCGTAAGCATCATAACCGGAATATGGGAGGTCTGTACCTCTGATTTCAGGCGACGGCAACATTCCATACCGTCCATGACCGGCATCATGACATCGCAGATAATGGCATCAGGCACATATTTCATGGCCTGCTGAAGCCCTTCCTGACCATTGGCAGCTTCGATCACATTGTATTCATCCTGCAAAACCGAGCGTACATAGTCCCGGATATCCAGATTGTCATCAATCACAAGAATTGTTTCCTTGTCATCCGGAGTTGCCTCAGGAGCAACTGCCTGCAAGGTTTCCTGATCGGCAGCCAGCACGGCTCCTTCCTTCAGATTCGTCAGGACGGCACTGCGGGTCGTATCCGGATCAAGCGTTCCCGACTGACAGGCCGGAATCTCAATGGTAAAGCAAGTGCCCTGCCCTTCGGTTGTATCCACCGAAATTGTTCCATGATGCATCTCCACAAAGGCTTTGACCAAGGCAAGTCCGATACCCGAACCGGCATGATGGACATCTATCTGATAGAAGCTGTCAAAAATATGCCGTACGTGTTCGGCCGGCATACCGACTCCGGTGTCCGTCACCTGCAGGCGGACTGCGGGTTCTCCATTTTTCGTGCAAGAAGACAGATGCATGCTGATCTGTCCGTTCTCGGGAGTGAACTTAAAGGAATTCGACAACAGGTTATACACAATCCGCTCCAGTTTCTCGGCATCCGCTGTCACCGTAAAATCCGTATCGGCATCTGCATCAATCTGGAAATGGATGTGTTTCCGGAAAGACAAGGTCCGGAAAGCATCAGCCCACTCCAGCAAAGAGGCATGCAGATCAAACTGACTCAGACGCAACTGCAGCTTTCCATCTTCAAATTTCCGGAAATCCAGAATCTGATTGACCAGACGAAGCAATACAGCCACATTTTTGTGAACGATATTGAGCAGGAACCGTTCGTGTTCATTCAGATGATGGCTCTGAAGAAGCTGATCAACCGGATCTGCAATCAAAGTAAGCGGCGTACGGAAGTCATGTGAGACGTTTGTAAAGAAAGACAGCTTGGCATGAGTAGCGTCCTCCAGCTGGCGGGACAAGGTAATCAGCTGGTCACGTTGTTCCTCCAGCTGCTGCTTCTGTCTGGACAATTCCGTATTAAGCCGGTTCTTGGTCCAAAAGGCACGAACGACAAAGAAAAGCAAAGCTCCGACCAGTGCAATGATCACGATACAGGCATACAGGAACATCCGCTGGGCAGAATAACGCGAGAGAAAGGCATCCAACTGACCGTTCAGCTTTTCGATCTTTGCATCCAGGGTACTGATGTGCAAAGTCTGCATCTGCATGATACGGGCATTCTGCCGGTTTACCAGAGCCGTCGAAAGCAAAGTCTCACGCGGAAAACTGCGCTTTTCCAGAATATCCATGGCCACCTGAACCACCCGGTCACCTCCCGTCGGATAGATAAATGTGGCGTCAAGCGTTCCGTCTGCCACCGATTCGACTCCCAGTCCTTCACCCGAAAGAGCATCCACACCGACAAAAAGCATGTCTTTGTCACGTCCCCGTCCTCTGGCAGCCTCACAGGCCCCCGAAGCCATCGGGTCATTGTGGGCAAAAACCAGATTGATCTGAGACTGCTTCACCAGAATGGAATCAAATGCCGTCTCAGCAGACTGCTTGAGCCAGCCGGCATCAGCCGTAGCAACAATATGAATATCCGGAAAATCAGACAGTGCATCAATCAGTCCATGATGGCGGTCACGTGCCGGAGTGGAGCCTTTCAGCCCCGTCAGTTCTACAATATTTCCTTCTCCCCGCAAGCGGCTGGCAATATAAGTTCCTATCTGACGGCCCATCTCATAGTTATCGGCTCCGATATAAGCCGTATAACGTTCCGAATCAATCTTCCGGTCTACCAGTACCACCGGAATGCCCTTGTCGTAAGCCTTTTCTACCACCGGTGTAATGGCATCCGCTTCATTGGGAGCCACGACAATCAGATCAACCCCCTGACGGATAAAAGATTCTATATCAGCGATCTGCTGCCGGTTGTCATCTCTGGCCGAACGGATTCTGATTTCAACTCCCGGATAGAAAAGAGCTTCCCGGCGAATCTCCTTGTTCATCTGGGTACGCCATTCATCATCACTGCACTGTGACACGCCGATCACATAGCGAGGCTCTTCACGGTCACAAGCCGTCAACAAGCAATTCAACATGCACAATACAAACAGAAAGTATACAGAGAAGTATTTCATGGCCGCTAATTATTGGTTAGATTTACAAAGATAACAAAATAATCCAATTCACCGGTAAAAGGGAATATTTTTCCAAAGACCGGCCTGCGTCAGGACGATGCTCCGGCACCATGCTGACAATGATCTGATATCATGCAGACAATCCCCCTGGTTTATGCAGACAATTCCGGAGTTTCATGCAGACGAAACTTTTGTATCGTGCTGGTGAAACTTTTGTTTCATGCTGGTGGAACTTTTGTTTCGTGCTAGTGGAACTTTTATATCGTGCTGGTGGAACAAAAATTTTCTCCTGAGAAACCACCTGTTTCATGCAGAAAAAACAGGTGAAATGTCCAGACATATTTTTCACAACATGCTTTCTGCCCCGAACAATCCTCAAACAAAAAAAGGCGGATCTCCTGTTCAGAGTATCCGCCCTTCCCTAAAAAATATTATCATTTATGACAACCGACCAATCAAAGTTTCGGGAAATACAGGCATAGCCCCCTGCTGTGTGCAGACAAATGCCGAGGTATCTACAGCCAGACGATGTGCTTCCTCTACCGAACGACCCTTCAAGATCGCAGCAGTGAAAGCGGCAGTAAACGAGTCACCGGCTCCAACCGTGTCAGCAACCTCCACTTTCGGAGTCTCTACAAAAGAGATATGTCCCGGTGTAAACACATAACTTCCGTTCACACCACAAGTCAGAATCAGCATCTTCAGATTATATTTAGCCAGCAGAATCCAGCATTTATCCTTCAGGTCGATACCGGGATAGCCAAACATCCGGCTTACGGTAACCAGCTCTTCATCGTTAATCTTCAAAATATTGCAACGGCTGAACGAATCACACAAAATTTCCTTTGTGTAAAAGCTCTGACGAAGATTGATATCAAAGATCTTCAAGGTATCAGGACCTTCAGGCATAGCATCCAGGAACTGATGAATCGTTTCACGCGACACAATGCTGCGCTGTGCCAGCGAACCGAAACATACCGCACGCGTCTGACGGGCCAGCCCTTCAAGTGCTTTGGTATAAGGAATATTATCCCATGCCACACCTTCCTTGATGTCATAACAGGGTACGCCTTCTGCATCCAGTTCAACCTGCACCGTACCAGTAGGATAAGGCACGGATTCAATCATACAATTCAAATTCTTTTCACGGAAGTTTTCCAGAATCTCTGCTCCCAGTTTATCCTGTCCTACAGCACTGACCACACGGCTGTTCAAGCCGAACTGCGAAACATGATAAGCGAAGTTGGCCGGTGCACCACCTAATTTCTTGCCTTCGGGAAGCACGTCCCACAGTGCCTCACCCATTCCTACGATAATGTCATTCATGGTTTTCGGTTATTTTTTAAGTCTCAATGTATAAATTATCAAATAAATCACTCCTACACTCATTACAGCAACAGCTCCATTCTGACCGACGGCATCGCTGGCCACTCCCATCAGCAAAGGGAAGACCGTTCCACCGAAAAGTCCCATAATCATCAGACCGGAAACTTCATTCTTCTTGTCAGGAACCATTGTCAATGCCTGTGCAAAGATAATCGGGAATACATTGGAGTTACCAAAACCGATCAATGCAATGCAAACGTAGATCACATAGTGTGCTTCGGAAACCAGCAGTCCGACCATTGCAACCAGCATACATACGACACTGACAGCCAGGAAACGGCGGGCTGAAAGGTGTTGCAGGATAAATGTACCCAGCAAACAGCCTGCAGTACGGAAAATAAAGTAAAGGCTGGTGGCAAATCCTGCTTCCTCAAGAGTCAGGCCGACACGTTCCATCAACAGCTTGGGAGCTGTTGTATTGGTACCCACATCAATACCTACATGGCACATGATACCGATAAAACAAAGCAGGATAAACGGAGTTCCCAGCAGTTTCAGGCAGTTCACCAGACCAGATGCCTTATCCGGTTTTTCTTCATCAATCGGAGTTGATGAAAGCCAGACAATGGCAATGATGGCTACCACCATATAGACCGGGAAAAGTACACGCCAGCCCAGTCCGAAGGTCGGCATTGCCTGTGTAGCTCCCCACATGGCGATATAGGGTGCCAGGAAGGAGGCTATGGCTTTGACAAACTGGCCGAAAGTCAAGGAACTGGCCAGTTTGTCACCCGAGATAATATTGCTCAGCAACGGGTTCAGCGAAGTCTGCATCAGTGCATTACCGATTCCCAGCAAGGAAAAGGAGCAAAGCATCAGTCCGTATCCGTCGCCGAAAAGAGGCAGCATCAGTGAAACGGCTGTCACGGCCAGACTCAGCAATACGGTACGTTTCCGTCCGATACGGTTCATCAACATTCCCGTAGGAACAGAGAATATCAGGAACCAGAAGAATACAAGTGACGGAAAAATATTAGCCTGAGCATCCGTCAGTGCCAGATCGGCTTTTACATAATTGGAGGCAATTCCGACCAGATCCACAAAACCCATGGCAAAGAAGCAGAGCATAACGGGAATCAGCCTTCCGTATTTCATTTGTTGTTTAGCTGTCATAATGGTTACGAATTAGGTATGGATAAATTACAAGCCCAGTTGATGTACTTTCAGATTCTTCACTTCAGCCTCGCCACCTTGTGTATAGAAATGCAGTGCATTGTAAGGAACTGTCGGGAAGACCAGGTTGGTCATGGCGATACGGCCACCGTCCACAAAGATCTCAACGGAACATTTGTCCACAAATACATTCAAATGATAAGTCTTGCCTTCACACAATGAAAGAGGTGCCCATGTACCCAGCGCGAAGTCATTCACATAGTTCACAGATTCAGTCTTGCGGTGATCATCCGTTTCCTTTGCATGAGGTTCTGACTTCTCGCCAAAGGCTACAAGTCCGCTCTGTGTACGGTCCATCACCAGACGTCCGGCTTTCAGATCCAGATAGATGTCAGTCTTTTCACCTTTGTCATTCATCAGCTGGAAGCCTACTGTCTGAGCCTTGTTCGGCGTAATGTCCATTTCGAGCTCGCAAGCTCCTTCCTGACCGGTTGCCAGCGGACTAACCAGATGTTCATCGGTCATAACGAAATCGTTTACATCCGCAGTTCCCTTACGCAGGCCTTCTGTTTCTTTCACAGCATTGGCTGCCATATAGATTTCTCCATCCTTCGTATAGAGAGACAGTTCACGAGGCAAGGCATTGGCTCCACGATACTGGCGGATCGGAGTTACGTTGGCATACTGCCAGTTGCTCATCCAGGGCACAGCTACTACACGTTCACCCAGATTAGAGAAGCAGACTGTAGCGTAATGATCCTTACCAAAGTCAAGCCATTTGGTCACACTCTTGTCGGTATCACAGTGGAATTCCTTTCCGTCGAAATCACCTACAAAGTATTCTGTTGCACTGCCACCGAACGGACATCCCGGATTGATATTGACAATCATCACCCATTTCATCTTGTTCTTGTCACCGTCAACAGGCAACTGGATGAAATCCGGACATTCAAACTGATTGGTCTGTACACCGTATCCTTCACCAAACTGGCTCAGATATTCCCAGTTCTTCAGATCCGTAGACGAATAGAAACGCATGTTCTTGTCGGCAGAAACAATCATATACCATTTCTTGAGCCGGTTCATACCAGAAAACTTTCGGATCTCGGAAATCCTTCAGTCCGTCAAACGGAGTCAGAATCGGATTTTTTTCATATTTCGTATAAGTACGTCCGTTGTCAGTACTGTAAGCCATACACTGGATCTGTCCGTGTTCGTCACTGGCAGAAGTATAGAACGCAATCATGGCATCCTTTCCATAACCGGCACTGTTGTTTTTGTCAATTACCGTACTTCCGGAGAAAATATGTCCCAGAGTGTCGCGCGCAATAGCCGGATCCAGATGATCCCAATGAATCAGGTCTTTGCTGACTGAGTGTCCCCAGTGCATGTTTCCCCACTTCGAACCGTAAGGATTATACTGGAAATACAGGTGATATTCTCCGTCCTTGTACACCAGTCCGTTGGCATCGTTCATCCAGCCGTAAAGCGGAGTATGGTGATAAACCGGACGATAATAGTCCGTATTGGCAGTATTAAACGTATCAGCCAGCTGAATGCTGTCCCAGCAGATAGCATCTGCTGCTACACGACCGATCGTCAGTGTTGCTTCCTTGGCACCCTGAGGCAAAGCAAAAGGCACATAATATTCCACACTGTCAACAGCCAGCCGGACATCCATGGCCATATCGGCAGGGCTTCCGGTCACAAGCTTCACCTTTCCTTCATTACAAGATTCCTGAATGGGGAGAATTAAATATTTAGTCGGGTTTGTGATGTGAACAATAGTAAGTGTATCACCCTGATGTTCAAAACTGATGGCACTCTTTTGCGGTTGACAGGCAGCCAGCGCAGCAGCTGTTGTCAAGGCCATTGTCAGATGATAAAAATTCTTTTTCATGGTTGCAGTTTATTTATGCGTTAAAGATACTATGTTTAAAAACTTTTCTGTCAATAAAATCATTATTTTCAGTTATCAGAACTTCAGACTGGCACTGAATTCCACTGTAAACGGACGGATATAGCTACCTGCCATTACGTGTCCGGCATACTGACCGGCATCTTCTTTTTCAATCAGTTCAGCACCGGCAATACTTCCTTTTGCACCAGTCTGGTTCAGGAAGTTTACTACTGTACAGCCCAGAGCCAGCTTCTTGTTCACCTGCCAGTTCAATCCTCCAAAGGTTTCCCAGCGGCCATTGAAATAGTAGGCATCGTTGATGTTCGCATAAGTCTTGCTGAAGTAACGGAAGCTGGTCCAGATTTTCAAATCCTTGGTAATCATATAGCTCGGATCGATTTCCACAATCACTTCCGGAATTTCAGCTACGATATTGCCCGTAGCATTGATGCTGCCTACATATCCGTCAGAGAAAGTAACGGAAGTTTCATATTTCTTGTAGGTCGGTTTCTGGTAAGTGAAGAGGAAGTGAAGATCAAATCCCTTGAACGGACGTGCAACAACATCAGTGGTCCATCCCAAAGTCTTGATATCATAATTCAGCGGAGCCGCCATGATTTCAGTCTGTCCGGCAGCTGTCTTATGCTGCAGATTCAGTGTAGAGTTGTTGTTTGTCTTTGAAATATAAGAGAACAGTGAAGTCAGGCTCAACCATTCGTTGTTGTAATAGATTCCGGCACGTCCCAGAGGTACGGAGATTTTATCCGTATTCGGTAAGGTAGCAGGAGCAAAATTTTCAATCTTCGGATGCTGGGTGATATAAGTAAAGTCACCGGTAAATCCGAATTCCTTTGTCAGTTTATAAGTAACGGCAGCAGTCAATGCATAGTTCAGCCAGTCATAACTCATTGAAGTCGGAGCTATTTTAGTTCCATCAGGCGCTGTGGCTCCCAGATAATAGTTTGCAAAACGACCGACATATTCGCCATTTGCATTGGTTACGGCTGCGTTCTCACCGCGCAAAGCCTGATATTCCAGACGGGCACCATAATACAGGTTCAACTTATCTGTGATATCCCAATCATGCGTAAAGTAAAGAGCCAGTTTGTTTTCATGGCCTTTATAATATTCAGAAGCATTCTTGTTGAAATCATAGTAACAACCGCTTCCGGCATAAGTACGGCCGGAGTATGTTGCGTAATCAGCATTATACAAACGCACCGGATAACTTCCATCCATCGGAACTGACTGGTCATACATGGTTGTAGATGAGGTATAGTCAACATCATAGTACCATTCATTCAGGCCCAGTCGCCAGGTACTGTTGTTTACCTTTCTTGACAACTCTGTGGTAAACATGAAGGAATCGATAAAGCCACGATTCAGACAAGACATACGGCTCTGTACATATTCACCGGTGTATGGCTGCATGCTGCCGTCAACGGCTTCATACAAATAATTGATTCCGGCTTCATTCTGATCAAGCGACATCGGAGTCTGATAAACCAAAGAGCCGAGTGAATGATCATATTTCATTACTGTTTTCCAGTTCAGACCGTTGTCCCAGGTGTAATTATTCATCAAAGTAAATTCACTACCCCTGTTCTGGCTGGCATCATACAGATTGGTCTTCTTAAGTTCGCCGGTACGCATGTCGCGATAAACCATCTCATTGTCAACCGGCAAATAAGAAGTGGTACCCAATGCAAAATCACCAAACTCACGGACACTACCGTCACCTACATAAACGAAAGGAGCTGACTGTGTAGCGTAATTATATACCGGGTGGCTGTTGCTGTAATGATAGATGGCTGTCAGTTCACCCCGGTTGTCATTATACTTCTTCGTAAGAGCAAACTTATAGATCTGCGTACGATCCTGGAAAGGAGTAGATTTAATCTTAAAGGTTCCCGGATCAAAATCCTGGTAAATACTTCCACTATAGAACCAGTCCTTGGCAAGGCTTCCGTTCAGGTTCAATGAAACCTCCTGCATTCCAAAATGATTGGTCTTATAGTTCAAGGTACCATGAAAGCCTTTTTCTCCAAGTTGAGTAAAAGAATTGACTGCATAACCGATGTTTCCGGTAGTAATGGCAGTTTCTGAAATCTTCAGCAAGCCCACATGACTCAAGCTGGCATCTGCGCGCCAAAGAGAATTGACCGAATGCGGATTCGTGGCATAAGTAACCGGAATTCCATTCTCCAGGACATTGACATCTGCAGAAGGAAGGCCGATCTGAATTTCACGGGGACCATTGGCACTGGCTGCATTCAGCATTACATTACGATTGCCTTCTTCTTTAGAAGTAGAACCATCTTCACCTTTGGAAGAATTGTTTTCTTGTGCATATCCATTCACACAAGCTAAAGCGAGCAGCAATACAACTGCTTTCATACGATCTGAGAACTGTTCTTTTTTGATCTTCATAGCATTTAATTTAAAATTTTGCATGAAAGATTATTTATTTGTTTGCTGCAAAAGTAGGTAATCAACAGGTTATAGGATATAAGGGATGTTACATCCCGTAATAATATTGTTTCATGTAACAATATTACAACAGAATGTAACATTTCTACAAATAGCAGGATCTGCTCCTCCCAGCTTTCATCCCAGCTGATGGAAAAGCGTCAGCGTAACTTATATACATTGAAGGAGGAAACAGTATATCCGCTGCCTTCTGTTCCGAAGGACATTTGATTGTAAGGACTTGAGGGGAACACCAGGTTAGTCATCACAAACTTTCCATCCTCACCAAAAGCTTCTATACTTGACCGATCGACAAACAGACGCAATCTGAGAGTCTTCCCTGCATGCACAGGAGCAGCGGTTACAGCCGGGAAGTCATTGCTGAAGTCCACCTTCCCGCTCTTGCTCCGATCCATCACAAACTGTTTACGCAACAGATCATAATACATAGAAACTTGCTCACCCTTCTCATTCTGTAAGTTCAAAGATATCTTCGAAGCATCTGCAACCTGAATCTCCATTTCGATTTCGTAAGCTCCGTTATTGTCTTTAAGCAAACTTTCAATCTTATATGAATCGGCCACTTTGAATGAAGGGACAGAAACTTTTTCACCACGGGCTTGTTTCATCTCCCGTGAAGGAGTGCTCTTCAGATAAAATTCTCCACCGGCCTTATAAAGAGTCAAATCACGTGCAATGGTATTGGCACTACGATACTGCCGTGTCGGAACATTATTGGCATATTGCCAGTTACTCATCCATCCCAAAGCAATGCAGCGTCCGTCGGGAGCATTGTTCCAGGTCACAGTAGCATAATTATCTTTTCCCCAGTCCATCCATTTAGTCTGAACCGGCGATTCATTGACAAACGTCTTTCCATCAAAAGAACCCACAAAATATTGTGCAGCGCTTCCTCCGAATGGTCCTCCCGGATTGATATTACAGATCAGAACCCATTTTTTCTCCCGAGATCCTTCAACAGGAAGTTCAATCAAATCCGGACACTCCCAAACACCTCCATGAGCTCCTTGCATCTTTCCAAACTCACTTTCTTTCTTCCAGTCCTTCAGATTGACGGATGAATAGAGCTCCATATGCTGACCCACAGCTAAAATCATAACCCAATGCTTGCCTGGTGCATACCAGAAAACCTTCGGGTCACGAAAATCTTTTTCCAAAGAAGTTATTATTGGATTTCCTGCATACTTCACAAAAGTTTTGCCATTATCCAGACTGTACGCCATACTTTCAGACTGAACATCTCCCCAGGGAGTTGACTTAGCAGAAGTATAGAAAGCAATAACCGCATCTTTTCCGAATCCGGCAGTGTTGTTGTGATCAACTACGCATGAGCCACTGAAAATAGCTCCCCATGCATCCGGAACTATGGAAACTCCCTCAAAATTCCAGTGGATCAGATCTGAACTGGTGGAATGTCCCCAATGCATGTTTCCCCACACTGAACCATAAGGATTATACTGAAAGAACAAATGATATACACCGTCCTTATAAAACATTCCGTTAGGATCGTTCATCCATCCATAGGCAGGAGTATGATGGTAAACCGGACGGAAGGTTTCTTTATTAGACATATCAAACGAATCAGCCAGTTTCAACTCTTTCCAGCAAACAGCATCTGCCGGCAATCCTTGTATATCTACAGAGATTTGCTGTCCTTTATAGTCAGACAAGATGAACGGAACATAAGAGTCAACTCTTTCACGAGCTAAGCGGACATTCATCAATGTTCCCCGCTGTTCATTATCTTTCACAATGCAAACTTTACTTTCCGGAGCATCATCCTGAACTGGAAGAATCAAAAACTTTGCTGTTACATTCAAAGAAACAATATTCTGCTCATTCACCAGATGACGGACTGTCAGAGAAGAATCGGCTTGTGAGGTTGAAGTCATTCCCAGTAATATACTCAGGAAGACCGCTTTCAGCGTATAAGTATACTTTTTCATAAATAAACGATTTATTTGTTTTCTCAGCCTCAGCCTATTACAGGCAAAGGCTGAGATAATAATTATTATTCATATCCTTTATTCTGAGTGTACAGTCCCGGAATATAATACAACTGGTTGTATGGTATCGGGAAAAACTCATTCTTACCGGCAGTAAAGTGAGCATCTTTATAATACTGTCCATAAGCCTGTCCTTCATACACATCATTCTGTTCACTCTGGAAATAAGCATTCAGCGTCTTGGAAGCAATACCCCAACGGCGCAAATCAAAGAAACGTCCGTTTTCCATCGCCATCTCCAGTCTACGTTCCCAGCGCAGACATTTACGTGCTATTTCTTTCGTTGTAAAATAACCCTCCGGATACAATGCTATCTCACACTGATCTTTTGCATAGCTGATATGTTTATCTATAGACAAAGAAGCACGATGACGAATATCATTAATGATATTCAAAGCTTCAGGCAATCTGTCCAGTTCTATCAGTGCTTCTGCACGCATCAGCATGACATCTGAATAACGGAATACATAATCATTCATTGCAAAAGCCTGCCAGGAACCATTATAAGTTTCCCCTTTTGAGCGCTGAGGTACCTCTTTCAAAGAGGTATAGTAGCCATACGTATTAGGCGTACGTGAATTAGCTGTAGTCATTGTATATTCAGCTTCGTATTTATACGGGAAGGTAGGCATGCCTACGGTATGGAACAGACGCGGGTCCCATTTCTGACTATCCGGCTGTCCATTAATCGGATAATCAATCTGATCATTATAATCATCAAACATCGGAAGACCATTTTTAGTCTTAAATGCATTCACCAGATTCTGTGAAGGTTTATGAAAGTCCCACCCACAGGACCACATCTGCCAGCATCCATTCAATGTATTCGACCAGTTGGCACGTCCATAAGTCGTATTGTCATTCTGATAATCAGAACACTGAACTGCGAAGACAGACTCTTTGCTATTCTTATACTCCGGTAAGAAAATATCACCGAAATCTTCCAAATATCCATAATCCGAATCTATAACTTCATCCGTGTAGTCAACAACCTTCTGCATATACTCCGTATTAACATGGTTTTCACCCGTAGTAGCTTCGTAGCCGTCACCCCAGGCTAAGGTCAAATAACATTTAGCCAGATAAGCAGCAGCAGCAATCTTGTTGGCACGACCGTCTTCTCCCGGTTCCTTGACAGGCAATACATCATAGGCAGCCTGGAAGTCTTCTATGACCTTCTGAAACAGCTGTTCATAACTTAAAGCGGTGTTACTAACTTGCTCATAAGAGTTATCCTCTACAACCTGTTCATCAATCCATGGAATCTGACGGAACACTGTCAGAAGCTTAAAATAGAAATGTCCGCGCAAAAAACGAACTTCAGCAATACGTTGTTGCTTTACATCTTGTCCTAGACTATCTCCATTGCGTTCCAAAGCAATCAGCGCACGATTGCAACGAGACACAGCGGCATACAGACGATACCAGAGTTCATCCATCTCTCCTGGAGTCGTTGAAGTCAGCGTTGTCCAGATATCAAAAGCATGATATCCAGTATCAGTGGTACCTGATCCTCCCTTCAAACAATCATCGGAACTGACATCACCATAAGGAAACAGATTAAAAGGATAAGTATACCAGCAATCTCCTAACATTGCGTATGCCGCATTTACCATTTTCTCTGGTTCAGAGAAAGCTTTATCTTCATCAACAACAGCAGTCGGTGTATAATCCAGAAAATCATTACAGCCAGTCAATGACAATCCCAATGAACAAGCTGCCAGCAATATATATTTTTTCATCATATCTATTATTATTTTTATTAGAAACCAATTTGTAAACCAAATGAAACAGAAGTAGCAAGCGGATAATTCCAGTTCGGATTTTCCGGATCAGGACAAGTCAGACTCTTGCTCTTAACCGTTAAAAGATTCTGACCTGATACATAAACACGGGCGTTGGACATCTTAAACTTTGACAAGAAAGAAGAAGGAATCGTATATCCCAACTGAAGCGTACGCAATTTCAAATATGAACCATTTTCTACATAATAGCTTGAAGCTCTGCCTTCATCTGCTGTATTATTAGTTGTCAAAGCAGGGATTGTAGAACTTGTATTATTGGTATTCCAGGCATTCAACAAACGATTTCCTTTATTGGAACCTGCATCAGTAATACTCCAGAAGTCAGTTTGTGCCTTTTGGTTATTATAGACATCCTGATCACATACTCCTTGCCAGAACATACTCAAATCGAAATTCTTATAATTCAAAGCAACATTCAAACCATAAGAAAATGCCGGAACCGGATTGTAAATCCAATCCTGATCATCAGAAGTGATAATACCATTTCCGTCCAAATCAGCATACTTCAATCCACCTACACGTGCATTAGCCTGTCCGGAAGCATCAACCTCTGCCTGATTCTGGAAAAGCCCTTCTACTACATATCCGACAGAAGATCCATAAGGCATGCCAGACTCTACCAGATTTTCTTTAGAGGTATGTGCATAAGAACCTGTTGTCGTTGATGGCAGATAAGTTACTTTATTCCGGAAGAAATCAACATTAGCATTTACATCCAGACCAAGGCCACAAGCCAAATTCTTACGATAACCCAAACTAAATTCCATACCCCAGTTTCGCAAAGAAGGACCATTCAGCCAAGAGGCTCCACCCTCTCCGATCACTCCCAAATAAGCAGGACTGATCAACATATCATCTACATCTTTAATATAAGCATCGATTGTACCATACAAACTGCTGTTGAGTAGAGTAAAATCTGTACCGATATTGTATTGAGTCGCTGATTCCCATTTCAGGTTAGGATTTGCAAGCTGAGTTGCACGATATCCAGAAGGGAATGTTCCTGATCCTTGAAGGAACAAATCATATGCCGTAGAAGTCACACGATCCAATCCGTAATCAACTACATACAAACCAAACTGGGCATTGTTATCAATGGCCTGGTTTCCTGTCTGTCCCCATGAAAGTCTAACCTTCCAATCATTCAACCAATCTTTCTGCAGCCATTTAGAAACTCGTACTCCCAAAGTTGCAGCCGGGAAAGTACCCCAGCGGTGTCCTTTTCCAAACCGGGAAGAACCATCTTGACGAATCGTAAATGAAGCCAGGATCAGATCATCAAAATTATAATCAATCTTTCCAAAGAAAGAAGCTAACCTATATCCTACCTTGGCACCCGTGTTTTTCATCACGCCAGTTGCCGCATTAGGCCACATATAATCAACATCCTCCAATGCATACCCTTCGGAATAAGCAGAAAAATCTATTGAACTTTGCTTTGATAATTCAGCACCGGCCAAAATCCCGATATCATGTCTTTCTGCTAATTTAAAGTTATAATTAATGGTATTTGACCAGGTCCAGTTCACTTCATTCTTGTTTGATAACGTCGTTTTTGCAATATCATTGTTTACAATATCAGAATGAAACGTATGAGTCATTGCATTGATGAATGAGTTATAAAAGTCCAAGCCAAAATTAGATCGGAAAACAAATCCATCAAAAGGCTTGATATCAACATATCCGTTTCCAAACAAACGCCAATAGTTCAAATGATTATCTTTATTATGATAAAGTTCACGCAACGGATTCTGACGGTCACTCATACCTCCAACCGGTCCGGAAAATGTTGTCCCGTCTTCTTCATATACAGGAACTATTGGAGCCATCTTTAAAGCATTTTCCATAGGTGCACAATCTGCCTGACTTGAATAAGTTACCGTAAAGTTTCTCCGACTGTTACGTATTTGTTCACATTGTATGATGAATTCATACGAGCTGAAATATTTTCAAAATCAGTATATTTCAGGATACCATTATTCTTTTTATACCCTAATGAAAACATCGTAGAATGTTTATCATTGGCATGTGAAAGAGAAAGGTCATAATTCTGGGAGAAACCAGTTCGTGATATTTCATCCAACCAGTCAGTATCCGAATAACGCATCGTTTTCTTACTATTAATATATCCATCATATAGCCCATTCACTGTATAATTGACATATTGTCCAAGACTTGGATTCCAGACTGTAATAGGTGTTCCAGATTCTGCATTAAGATTCAAGCCATAATTACTGGCATATAAAACAGGATCAAGTCCATCATTTAAAGCTGCCTGAGCCATGGCTGTCGCATATTCAGAAGAGTTACATAGTCGTCCCTTAAGAATATCTTTTTCTGTTGATATTCAGTAATTTATTCTATAAAATTCTTTGATAAATCTGCAAGTTTTAGTACCTTTAGGTCAAGAAACTTGCAGATTTTATGATTAAAAAGACGAATAATATCCCATCTTTATTCAGTAGCCTGTCAGACATGCTGAATCAATCTC